>Ga0209189_1000129_pt1 | contig 63953 bp, 59 predicted proteins | sample C_130820_EF_Meta_FD_187308 | JGI IMG/M metagenome (GOLD analysis project Ga0209189, IMG submission 187308) | Freshwater microbial communities from Lake Croche, Canada to study carbon cycling - C_130820_EF_MetaG (SPAdes) (version 3) | ecosystem: Environmental > Aquatic > Freshwater > Lake...
TTGTTTATTGTATCCATCCTTTGTTTATTGTATCCATCCTTTGTTTATTGTATCATAATAAGAAATTTCAAATTATAATCATAAACATAAACTAAACCTACACTTTAATCAATATTACTTATTATCGATTATATTTACATTTTTATCATATTCTTCCGTAATATGCTAATATTATATTTCTTCTGGAATGTTTGAAAAAATCATTACTAATATTAAATTATTTTATATTATTTTATTATATAAATTATATTGAATAATAACTTGATGTATTATAGTTCTCCTTCACCCTCAATAATTGCAATACATTCTTCCATTGACAAACCTTTTTCAAATGCGATAACTAATCTTTTATATTCTTCTTTATATTGATTTAAAATTTCCCATGCAGTAAGTGCAGACCAACGAATATGATTTTGAACTTGTTCTGGACTAATAATAGGTTGAACAGAATTAATTAATTCATTTAGTAAATTAACATCACTTGGATTACTTCCACTTGCTACACCAAATTCAATACATTCAGCAACAGAACCTGCAAGACATACTATTGAACTTCTTGCAATATCAATTTGCTTAAAACTTTTTTTTGAAAACATTTGTTTGTCTTCAACTTCACTTATACCACTTGGTCTTAGTTGAAAAAACTCTGCTGTATTACTATGATAAGCTTGAGTAAATTTAGCAACAGGTAATCCACATATATATCCTGCTAAAAATTTCCCAGCATTCATTCTAAGGTGTCTTCTTCTTGTTTCTTCATTTGTAACTAATTTAAATCTGTATAAACCTTCACCAATAAGTCCTGGAGCTATACTACCAATACCTACAACTATAATCGGAAACAACGCAGATGAATAACCTAATAAAACCCCTAATTCTCCACCAACTATATTTGCACTTAAACCACCTAAAGTACCAATTACAATAGCAGATACCAATACATTCTGATAACCAAAGCCAACATCATCAAGTTTAAGATTTATTGGTTCAATATTCGTTTTAGCTTTTAACTGATAATTACTAACAATAAACTTTGCATCTTCTAAATTTTTTGAATTCCATTTTGATATTATGTGGTTTGATTTTATTCTTTCCAATTCAGATGTCATACGAATAGCATCGCCTGTATTTAAATAACCTAGTTTAGATCTAATTTCATTTGCAGTTAATTCTATATGTTTTTCTTTTAAATTTGGCAATATTTTTGATGGTGCTCTTATTGGTATTAGCTTATTAATCATTTCTTCAGAAATACCTTTAGCTCTTGCTTCTTCTCTTAATGATAATTCTATTTCTGTTGCTTCTTGTCTTAGTTTTACTGCTTCTTGTTTTAGTTTTTCTGCAGTATTCTTAAAACGGTTAGTACTATTATTATAGTTATTTATCAAAAAATAATCATTATCTTTATGTTGAGAGAATAATAAGGTTTTAGATAATTCAATACCAATTAAGGGGTTTTTACTAAAAAATTTTGTATTTATAGCTTCTATACTTGTTGATAATATAGATAAAAAAATTATTAAAATAAATTTCATTTTATTTATTAATTAAAATCATGCATTTAAATTGTTTTTTTATCTATATTATCAACAAGTATTTACATTTTATTTATTTTTCAAAATACTTTATATTTTTATTTAACTCTCTCCATAATATATTATAAATAAAGTTTTACTAATTGTGATATTAAATCTTATGGATATACAACAAAAAATTTCATAATAATAACAATTAATAATCAAATATAATTAAAAATACGCTTATTTTTTCAATAAAATAAAAGGTAGCAACCATAAATGTCAACATAAAATCCGCAATAAAAATCAAAAGTAAAACTTTGTATATTTCCAGTGAAAAAGGTGTAATATAAAGTGGGTGGTGGGTTTAGCTAGGTATTTATGGTATTAAATGAAGTGCTTGTTGGGAGGTTGGGGTTTTTTAATATAGGTAATTATAGGGTATGAATTGTTTCATAATTTGCTAAATTATGAAATTCTACATTATAGATTAAAAATAATAAATATTATATTATGCAATAATACATCTATAATGTAGAATGAATACAATAAATATCTCTTTTCCATAATTATTCTTCTATATTAAGGTATAACTGCATAGACGATCCTACCAGTCGTCTTAAATTTAAGGATTCTGTGCCACTCGGCTGTAGTTTTCCCCTTAAATCGTACAGATCTTTCCCCATGGATTACAATGCAATAATAATTGGAACCAGTATAGACTTTTTATTTCAATTTTTTTTATCTTCTAATATAATTAAATCTTATAAATTCAAAATTAGTATAATAAAAATAAGGTTCTAATATGTTTTGTATATGAAATATTTGTTTTTTACCAAATTCACAATCATTAGTCTTTGGATATTTTCTTCCAATATAAAATGAATATTCAATATAATCTTTGTTTTCTATTAAATGTATTTCAATGATTTCATTATTTTTAATTTCTTGATTCCCAATATTTTGAAAAAAATATCGATATACATATGTGTTATTGTATTTTTTAATATAATTAGGTATACATGTGATAAAATTTAGTAATTTATATCTATAATCTGTCTTAGGAATAATAGAAAAAAGTTTCCCCTTTCTAATAATAAAATGTTTATCATATAAAAGAATATATTTTTTTATATCAATTGGTAAGTTACAAAATATAAATTGCATTATAAGTAAAATTACATTTATCTTTAAGTATTAAGATAAATTATTTTAATTCTGTCTATTCTTTTTTAGTAAATTATTTATGCCCTTGAAGATTTTACTCAACAAAAAAAATATTTAGGGTTACCCATTACAGACTGTGTAAATGATGGATATTTAGTATATATTTATTTAGAAACAATATTTAATTCCTAAATTAGTTATTACACCTTTTTCAAATGATAAAAAATTAAATGTTGTCAAGATAAATTAAAAACAGTTTATGACTTTATATTGAAATTTAAAAATTAAAAATTTTTTTATATGATTTATTATATGTATTATAAAGATAAATATATAACATATAAGACAAAGTATTTACAACTCAAAAATAAAAATAATATGATAGGTGGAAATTATATTTCTAATTATACTATTATAAAAACTTTAGGTAAAGGAATGCATGGGACTGTATATTTGGTTAAAAATATAGAAGGAATAGAATTTGCTATGAAAATAGAGCAGATATTTGAAAAAGATTTAGAACAAAATTTTAAATCTCCTGTTTGGAGAGAAATTGATTTTGCTAATAGAATGTCATCTAAATATCCTCAACAATTTATGAAAATATTTGAATTTGAAAATAAAAGATGTGATTATATTCATGAATTAGAACCAAATAAATGGAGTACTATGAATGTAAAAGTTAAACAATATTTTGAAGAATTATTTTCATCAAAATTTTGTTCAATTAAAATTACTAGTATTATAGATATAATGCTTCATGATATTATATATAAAATATCAGATAAGAATATAATATATAATTTATTTATACAAGTTGTATATTTATCATATCTTATAAATAAAGAAGGTTATTACCATAGAGATTTACATCCTAAAAATATAGGTGTTATTTATACAAAGGATGAATTTATAAATATATTAGGTAAAAATATTCCAACAAATGGTTATATTTTACAAGCTATTGATTATGGTATGGTTATACATGCAAAATATGACTTGGAAGAAAATGAAAGAAAACAATTAATTGATGACAATGATTTGTATCAAAATGTTTATAAAATAATTTTTAAGATAATGTTAAAAGAATTAATTGAAAAATATCCTGATAAAAATATAAATCAATTAGTTTCAATATCAAAAAAAGATCAGAAAAAAATAAAAAAAATTTTACATCATATTATTCAACATAATAATTATGCTTATTTTGAAGAATTACTGTACAAAATTATATTTTTTGATAAATTTCAAGAACAAATTGGAATAGTTGATAAAGTTAAATTATTTGATTTTTTATCAATTAAAGATGTTAAATTTTTATTCAAACATTATAATAATTTAGAAAAAATATTATTATATTTAACACGTATATACTAATTTAAAATTTATCCCATATTTGTTCAAGTATTTTAATAGGATCATTTGGAATCATACTATCTTTAATACTTTCTTCAAGACTTTTTGCAAAAATATTAATAATATTTTGATCATTTAATAAATTATTTATATGTTTTTTAGTTATATTATTAATTTTATAACTATCTAGACTAATATTTCTTGATCCAGAACAATAATAATCTCCATTAATTTTCATTCTAAATGATATTACTTCAATATTATATTTTTCAGCATAAAATATTATATCCATGTAAAATAAATACTAATTTTATTTATCTATTGAGATTTTTTAATTTCATATACTAAACCTAAAAGATACACCGTCAAAATAAAAGGTATTGAAATATAAAATGAATTACGAATTATATTATTTTTTACTATTTTTAGATTTGCAAAATTATCTTTTTTGAAATATTTACCTTCTAATCCACATTTTGATTCATCTGTTCTACATTTTTCAGCATAATCATAATCTATTGCATTATCTACAATATTTTTAACTCCAAAGTTATTACATTTACTTAAACTTGTAGGATAGTCTGGTTTATAGTGAATACAATTTCTGCACGGATTTATATTTACATTTTTTATAAATTCTGAATTAACAATGGGGAAAAATAAATAAACTAACTTCATTATAATTAGAAAAAAAATTTCCTTTATATATTTTTATACAGTTGAAGATTTTCATTCCATCACTATAAATTTATTTTTCTAACTAATATTTACATATTATACACCTTTTCTCATTTAAAACTCCCATTTTTATATTAATTTTCCATTAATGTATATTTTATCATCATAATTATAATAAAAATCAAAACATTTTATTTCATTATGCGTTGAATAAGTTGGAATAATGTGGTTTGATGAAAAAGATAAAATACCTATAATAATTTTGGACTTTAATTCTTTATTATTATTATTTTTTCTATACTCATTTAAACCTTTTAATAATATATATTTCACTTCATTGTCTAACCCTTCATGGTTATCTGAAATAGAATTAAAACAATATTTACCATAATATGTCTTATAATTTTTTCCAACTTTATAAATAAAAGTAATAAATGGCATATACAATATATTATTAATTTATATCTAAGTAATTTTTGAGCGTTTTAATTGAGAAAAGGTGTAAAAAAATTTTTAGTATAATATTGATATAAAATGATTTTTATTATATAAAATAATGAAAAATATGAAATTGTATATAGATTACCAGATTGGATAGATATAGATTATCTTCACTGGGATATTTTATCAGAAAATCCAAACATAAAAAACATTATAAGAGATTGCAAATATACCAGTATATTTTTTAAACAGATCTTGTTATTGTGTTTGATGCACAACTATACCTAATTTAATTTTTTTATATACTTCTTACAGTTAATTATAATTAATTTTATATCTATCTAATAATATTTTTAAATTATTTGATAAATTCTCTTTTTTTTCATCAGGAATATATTTTTTTTTAATTATATGAAATTGAGATTTAAAAAACCATTCAGGAAATTTTAGATTTTCATTTGATCTTGACAATAATAGTTCTAGAATATCTAATGGTATTAGAAACTTAGAATAAATATACCAATCAATTATTTTTTGTCCATTAATTATATTTACACCCTTGAAGATTTAAAATGAGACAAATAAATGTCAAAAAATAAAACTTCAAGGTTTGCTCGTTGCAGAGCGTGTAAATTATGATTTTGTTAAGGCGTCAACCTTAACTGATTTATTGACTTTCTTCTGAACAACTTTTTTAACTTTTTCTTTTTTAGGTTTTTCTACCTTTACATTATATTCCTTCTTCTCCCTACATAAATATTTAGGTCGTTCAATCCCATTAATCGCATTCTTTGCAATTCTTAATATATTAGTAGCACCATTTACATCTCTATTCCATACAGCTTCACAGTTCTTACAACGTATTGCCCCATGGACTAAGATATTACCACTCTTATATGGTTTTGGATTTTTTCTTATTTGGAATTTTTCACATCTTCCAATTTCGGTTTTACAAATTGAACACATACAACTTGTTCTAAATTCATCTACTAAATATGTTTTGTAATTATTTTGTCTAAATAACGTTCTCATTCCTTTACCCTTAATTGGTTCTTTATACTTCATATGTTGTTTTTGTTCCCAATCACCGAACATCACTATTGTTTCTTCAGGTTTTCCAAATATTTTTTTAAAATTATTTATTAGTTTTTGTTCATTTTTTTTTCTATTCATATATCCATTTAGTTTAAGTTTTCTGAATATATATTTTTCATAAAACTTATATAAATTGTTATTAATTTCACTTTTCTTTTTAATATAGTCTTTGAAATCTTTAATAATTAATGTTTTTCTGTTTAATTTTGATAGTTCTGTTTCATACTCAATTATTGTTTTTTCATCTATCTTTTCTTTCTTAAATTCTAAAATTATTTTAGCATATTTTTTTATTTTACATTCTTTTCTTCTACTATCTTGTGTATATCTAAATTCATTAGCATCTTTAGTATCATTATCAACACAATATAAAATATCTGAAGTTCCTGGGTCAATACAAACAATTTTTTTATTTTTTATATTGGTATAATCATTTAGTTCATCAATATATTGTTCTATATTAGAACCTACTTTAATATTTGGTATTCTTTTACCTATTAAATCATTTCTTAACATCAAAATAGAACAACTTACACCATCAGTTTCTATCATATGGTGAAATGTATATTTTGGTTTCTTAAAACATTGTCTTTCAGTTCTAAAAAAGAATTCCCATATTTTATCTTCGTATTTCTTCAAATTACCTTCTAATAAATAATCTGTCTTATTTCCTTGTTTTTTTGTCATTAGTAAATGAACTAATGTTGTTGTATCTAATTTAATGCTTTTCATAACAATATCATTTCTCATAGGAAATACATTATAAATCATTACTTTATCTTTTTCTACTTCTTTCATCATTCTAATCATACAAGGTAAATAATCTTGTGGATTACATTGTAAATCATAATATAAATTATCTTTTTGGTATTTCTCTTTATTTGGTGTTATTAACTTCTTAATATCTTTAATCCAATTATGATATTTAACATCTGATTTATATTCAGTTGTAATTTCCAAAATATCAGTCTTAATTTTTCTTAATTGTCTGCAAAATTCATTAATTAATTCTTTTTGTTTTTCTTCATCTTTATTTTCTTCCTTAATTTTAATTATATTTTCTTTTTTCTTCCAAACAATATTAACATATCTTTCAACATATTCAACATAATGTAATTTAATATTATTTTCATACATAGTAATTATTCCAATTGTAAGATAATCTAAAACTGTATTAAGATGGGTATAATCTAAATCAGTATCTTTAATTAATGATTTATAATCAGAATTATAAAATGTAGTTAATTTATCTTTTAGTTCTTTAACTTCTTTTTTTGGTGGTCTTCCTGATGCACTTTCATTACATAAAATTTTCATACACGAATTAACAAATATTTTATCTATTTCGGGTAATTTATTATTTTTTTCAAAGTAATCTAATAAATAAAGTTTTATAAACATTAATGTATTTATAACAATTTTATTACATTTAATAACTGCATTTGTAATTTTAGGTAGATTAATATCAGGATTTTTTAACACGTGCTTAATTGGTATCTTTACACATTTGAAATAATCAGTAGGTTTGTCAGGTGGTTTAGTCTTTTTTTCTTCTATAGCACTCATTATATAATACTATATCTATATAACTTTATATACATTTTAATTTCAGAAAATAAACGCAAATTTAAATAATCTATATATTTTTATTTTTCAATAAATAAATATTTTTTGGTTCTAATATCTTCTTTTCCTTCTTCTTTAATTCTATAATCACAACTTAACATATTATATTTACTTTTAGTTAATTGTCTAATAATTGATAAATATGGACGTTTTGCTTTATCTGGTTCAGAAGCACCAATAACAGATGTAAAACTAAAATATTTTCTAATATCGGGTATTAATTCTAATATTTTATCTTGTTTAATTTTATCATTATCTAGTTCATATAAAATAATAGAATTATTATTATCTAAAACCAAAATATCAATAATTTTATTGATAATTTCATCCTGTTCTTTTTTATATAATATACTTTTTAGTTTCATTATACAATATAACAAATAATTTTTTAAATAAATGAATTTTATTATTTAAAAAATTGATATTAATAATTAATAATATATTTACATTAGTTAATAATGGTATTCATATATATATTAGAACTTAAAAATAATAAATATTATGTTGGTAAAACAACAAATCCAGATTTTAGATTAGAACAACATTTTAATAATTCTGGATCTCAGTGGACAAAAAAATACAAACCAATTAAAATATTAGACTTAAAATCAAATTGTGATGACTACGACGAAGATAAATATACAAAAATGTATATGGATAAATTTGGTATCAACAATGTCCGAGGTGGTTCATATGTTCAAATTAAATTAGATAAAGTAACAATTGAAAATTTAGAAAAAATGAATAGAGGAACAACAGATAAATGTTTTTTATGTGGTGAAAAAGGACATTTTGCGAAAGATTGTAACGATGAGTGTAACTATGAAAATGTTTGGATTTGTGAATATTGTGATAAAGAATTTACAGATGAAAATAAATGTCAATTACATGAAAATAAATGTAAATTAGAACATGTTGATAAATTAAAAATTAAATTTATAGATATTTGTAAAAAATATGATAAAATTAATAACAATATTATTCAGGGATCTGAAATTATAGATGCATTAAAAATTATAGATAAAACATTTAATTTTAAATTAACAAATATATATGGATTTTGTCAAACAATTAATAAATGTAATTCATTAAAACCAATTATTTCTTATAGAGATGGTATTAATTATATTGATTTTATTGATGGATTGCTATATATAATTAATAATAACACAATTATTTGTAAAAAATGCGATCAAGAAGATTGTTATTGTAAAAATAAATCAAAAACATTTAATAAAAATAAATGTACCAGATGTGGGAGAAGTGGACATTATAGTAATGAGTGTTATGCAAAAACAAATATTAATAAAGAAGAAATATCAAAATCAAGTGAAGAAGAAATAGAAGTATTTTGTTGCAGTTATTGTGATAAAGAATTTGATACACTAAAAAGTGTAACTTGTCATGAAAATTTATATTGTAAAAATAAAAATAATAAAATTAAACAAAAAAATACATGTTACAAATGTGGTAGAGAAGGTCATTATGCAACTGATTGTTATGCATTAAAACATATAAATGGTAAATATTTAAGTTAATTTTTATAATTTTTAGGTTTTCTTTTTAATGTAGAATCTTTTTTTACATAATCTTTATAAGCATCCTTATTATAGGAATTTTCAAAGTAATTCTTATAATTTTCCTTTTTAACTTGTTTTATTGCATTTTTAATTTCCACAACTAATTCATCATATTTTAATACTTTTTTATTTAACTTCAAATAATGTTTTATTTGATTAAAATATTGTTCTATCGCATTGGTTTTAGGGGTATATGGAATCGTAAATAAATATTTATTGCCACTATTTATAATTGCTTGTTTAACAAATTCATTATTATGATATTATTTAAAATTAAAAATTTTTAAATAATCTGATTTTATATTTTTCCAAAGAAAAATATAAAATAACTACCTGCATTATCTAAAATAATTAAGTAATTTTTATATTTATTAAATATATTTTCTTCTAAGAATTCAACAAATCTTTCTTTAGTCATTCCACATTCTTTATAAAAAGACGCACCAACACACTTAGAATTAGAAATAGCACATAACAAAGTAAATTTTCTAAATACATAATTATCATCAGTTTTTATAACACATCTTTTTCCTAAAGGACACTTTGAATACGGTAAATACATTGCTGGACTAATTGATGTTTCATCGAGAGAAATAATTTTATTAAGTGAATATTTACTAATTTCTTTATAAAATGCTTTCAATTCTTTTTTAATGTCTGTAGGTTTACCATATCTTTCTTTTGGATAGTGTTCGTGTCTAGTTCTTTTTCTGGTTATATTATTATCTCTTATAACTTGTCCTAAATGTTGAGGTGTAATATCAAAATCCTTATATTTCTTTTTAATTATTTTATGTAATTCTTCCATTGTTATCTGTTCATTTTCTTTTAGTTTTTGTATAGCATATTTAATTTGTTCTTTAGTTATTTTATATGATATTGGTTTTCTATCTAGTCTTCTTATTTCTCCTAATTCATTATATCTTTTAATCCACCTATATAGTGATTGTTTAGGACAATCAAAAATTTCACATACATCATTTAAACTAACATCATTATTAAGATAATATTTAACGGCTGATAATTTATAATCTTCACTCTTATGTTTTGACATTTAATATATAAATATTTATATATTAAAATTTTTGTCTCATTTTAAATCTTCACAGGTGTAAATTAAGTAAAAGCTCAACTTTTTCAATATTGTATTTAACTTCTTTAATGTAATAATAAAAAACTTTCTTAATAGTTTTTTATCATCTTCATTTAAAGATTGTTCAATATTCATAAGATAAAGTAATTAAAAAAAAAATAAAAGAAGAACATCTTAAAAATTATTTTAAGTATCTATTTATACAAGCACATGATTATATAAATAAAAATTAATCTGGTGTCCCATTTTTCAGTGAAAAAGGTGTAATAAAGGTTGAAAACTATTAAGAAATATCAATTTTTTTAGTAACGGTAATATACAAAAGATTTATTTATTTCGAAAAACTAAAGTTATACTTTACTTTTTTGGAATCGTTAATACTTGAAAACACTTTTTAGTTTTCAAGCGTTATTACACCTTTTTCTTCCAGCTCCTTAAGCAGGGCATCTCGTTTTTCAAAATACAATTCCCATTCTTCTTCTTGTTTCTTACGTTGGGCATCTCGTTCGGCGAAGCGGATTCTTTTTTCTTCTAATTCTTTGTCCATTTTCTTCAAAAGCAAATCAGATTTTTTAAGGGTATCTTCAAATTTGTCGTTTCTCCTTATATCATCAGGCGTATAATATGATGGAGCTTTGTTAAAAATAGTAGCCTGTGAAGACTTATTTTCAGAATCATTTATTTCACAGTTTATATCCGGTAATACATTTGTACTTTTCCAACATTTTATTGATATAATACTTGGAACAGGGCTTAATGGTACTGTAGATTCAAATATATAATCTGGACATTTATTTGATTTATAAAGATATCTTTTCAAAGCTTCATTTTCACACAAGGGTGTTAATTGTAATTTTAATAATTCTTCAAGTGATATGTTACTATATTTTCCATTTCCAAACTGATTTTTTAAAGCAAAATATTTATTTTTATATTTTAAATATTTTTTTTTGAAATCTGACATTATATATAGAGTTATATATTAAATAAATTGATTCTTATCATGTCTATTACGATGAACTTCATCTTTTGTTAATTCATCTTTATATTTTTTATATGCATACCGTACTAAATTTATTTCTAAAGGTGGTAACTTTGACTTGACAAATAAGTATCATTTTGTAATATTTCTAAAACTTTTTGATAACCACTAATTATCTTACTAAAAAATAAATCTTTTGCAGTTTTTTCACCACCACCAAGTAATAGCTGTAAATTTAAATATTTTGCTTTATATTTTAAGTATTTTTCTTTATATTCTAAATTATTGATCATTTTATTATATAATATGTGTAATGAAATTAATTTAGTAAATTATTTAATTTTTTTGTGTGTAAACAAGATTTTTACTTAGTCCATACAATATATTATAATTTGAATTTTTAGAAATAAAATATATATTATATAATAATGAATTTTAAATTAAAATATTTAAAATATAAAAAAAAATATTTAGAATTAAAAAATCAATCTGGAGGTAATTTTGATTGTAAAAAAGATCTCTATAATCTTCCACTAAATGATATATGTGAAGAAATTCAAGATGGTGAATTTTTTGATATTCAAAGTTGTATTACTTCAGAAAGATGTAATAATAAATGGATAAATGCAAATAATTTTATAAATAAAATTATTAAAAATCCTTTTATTTTTAAATTCGATACGTTTCTAGATGCTTTAAAATTTAAATATTCAAATAAAGATTCAACAGATAATTTAGTTAATATTTCAGTATATGAATTAAAAATTGAAGATATAGATGCATATACAGCATTAAATAAATTTAATACAATATATGCTGACTATGTTTCATTAGATATTAGGGAAAATATTGATATTAATTTAACAGAATTTTTTAATAAAATAAAAAAAGTTATTAAATTAGAAACAAAATATATACCAACAGAAGTAAATGTATTACCACAAAGTTTAACACATTTAACTATTCTTAATCATTTTAATCAACCAATAGGAGTAGATGTATTACCTAAAAATTTAACTCATCTCGTTTTTCATACTTATAGTTTTAATCAACCAATAGAAGTAGATGTATTACCTAAAAATTTAACTCATCTCACTTTTGGTAGTGGTTTTAATCGACTAATAGGAGTAGATGTATTGCCTAAAAATTTAACTCATCTCACTTTTGGTAGTGGTTTTAATGAACCAATAGGAGTAGATGTATTACCTAAAAAATTAACACATCTCACTTTTGGTAGTCGTTTTAATCATCCATTAGTTTATGATATAATATCAGAAGGTTCTAGAGTGAATATATTGCCAGAAAATTTAACACATCTTACTTTTGGTAATGAGTTTGATCAACCAATAGGAGTAAATGTATTACCTAGAAATTTAACTCATCTCACTCTTAATTATATACATAATATACCAATGGGTGTAGGTGTATTACGAAATTTAACACATCTTACTTTTAGTGATAGTTTTAATCAACCAATAGGTGTAGGTGTATTACCACAAAATTTAACACATCTTACTTTTGGTAATGAGTTTGATCAACCAATAGGAGTAAATGTATTACCTAGAAATTTAACACATCTTACTTTTGGTCATAGTTTTAATCAACCAATAGATGTAGATGTATTACCAACAAATTTAACACATCTTACTTTTGGTAGTAGGTTTAATACACCAATAGGTGTAGGTGTATTACCAAATTTAACTTATCTAAGTTTTGATCCAAATTTTGGAAAATATAACATTAGGAATAATTATACGTATAATTTTGATGATCAGAACTCTTATGGTGATTATTTTTATCGTGATTATGATGTAGAAAAATATAGCTTTAATCAAGAAATTGGAGAAAATGTATTACCAATAAGTTTAACTCATCTCATCTTTAGTTTTAAGTTTAATAAACCCCTTGGTAATTCATTAAATAGATTAGAAAACTTAACTCATCTCGCTTTTGGTTGTAAATTTAATAAACCAATAGGATTAGGTGAATTACCACCAAATTTAATTCATCTAAAATTAGGTGTTAATTATGATCCTAAATTTAATGAAGATATACTTTATTATGATGAGCAAGATGAATGTAGTCATTGGATTGAGTATGAGTATAATTTGTGGTGCTTTAATCAACCAATAGAAGTAGATGTATTACCAAAAAGTTTAACTCATCTTACATTTAGTGTAAAATTTAATCAACCAATAGAAGTAGATGTATTACCACAAAATTTAACTCATTTAACTTTTGGTTCTAAATTTAATAAACCAATAGGACTAAATGTATTACCACAAAATTTAACTTATCTTATGTTTGGAAATTGTTTTAATCAAAAAATAGAAGTAGGTGTATTACCACAAAGTTTAACTGAGCTTATTTTCACTTCTAAATTTAATAAACCAATAGGATTAGATGTATTACCAACAAATTTAACTCATCTAGTTTTTGGTGATAGTTTTAATCACAGAATAAAAGAAAATGTTTTACCACAAAGTTTAAATTATCTTATTTTTAGTAATAATTCTATTTATAATCACCAATTAGATTTGAATATATTACCTAGTAATTTAACACATCTGTATTTAGGTAAATATTTTAATGAACCTATAGTTCTACCACAAAGTTTAACTCATTTAGATATATGTAATAAAGAACATGAACAAATTAATTTATTATATAATAAATTTAAATTTATAAATAAGTTTGATCGATTTAATGAATTTAAGTATTGTGAAAACAATACTACCGATTATAGACATTATACTGGAATATATGGAAGAGATGAAGATGAAGATGAATATGATGAAAATGAATTCTAACTGTTAGCGACCTTAATCAAAACATATTATTTTCTTAGTACAGACTTTAGCATATTGTCAAAAAAATATATAAAAAAAATAAAATTATTTATTCCAGTGAATATTTTAAATCTTCAAAGGTTTAAATCAATATATCCATCTTCCATATCATCATCAGATTCAAGTCTACCCATATTTTGTTCTAATTCAAGAGAATCAATTGTGTCATCATCAGAATAAGTAATTGTTTGATTTAAATAATCAATTTCCATAGTACCACCTTTTTGTGATGATTTTGTTTTGGTTTTTTTGGTTGTTTTAGTTGTTTTGATTGATTTTGTTGATTTGCTTGATTTGGTTTCTGATTTTACATAACCATTTGTTTTACCTTTTGAAACTTTATTTCTAGATAATTCAGATTCAGGTTCAGATTTTGATGTATTTTCAGGTTCTAAGTTAACAATATCTTCAGTATGAAAACTAGGTTTTTGATCAAAATAAAGAAACATGGAAAAAAGAAAAATATGCTATGATTAGATTAATTCAAGCAGAACATCCAACATTTTATGAATCTTATACCAGAGTCTGCAGAATTCTTGTACTTGAAGAAAATATTGAACCACTTTTAGCAATGATGAAAACATTTGCAACTGTACAAAATGGAGAATTATCTCTAGATAAAGCAAATGAAGTTATAACAAAAGGTCTTAATTCAAAGTACGTTGATCCTATACTTAATTCTGATTCTTTAGTTAAAGAAAGAGAAAAAAAAATTAAGGAGGAACAAGATAAAAAATCCAATAGCAAAATTCAAGTTATTGAATAAATAAAAAAATTGGAGCATCTGATATATTTAGAATTAATAAATATAAACCTGTAGCGACTTTACTTTCAAAAACATGGAGTACATTCAGAGAAAATTATAATTCTTATACACCAGAAGAAAAAAGTAAATTAAATGAAATTTTATTAAGCCGTGATATTAAATTATATGAGTCACCTGGAAATGGTTCACAGTTTATATTTTATTCGGAAAATTATTTATTAAGGTTGTGTAGAATATTTAATATTGATTTAGATAAAGCTTTGAATATTTTGTCTATTATTGGTAATATAAAAACTGACGATGAAATGTATTTTATTTATTGTGCATTTCATAATGAATTTGATATTGAAGCAATTATAAGATTACATAAAGAAAATAAAATTAATATTGAATTATATGAAAGATTTATAAATGAATAAAAATATTTTTTATAATATGATTTACTTTTTTGGTTCAAGTATATTACTTGAATAAATTCATTTATTTTACTGTCTATAGTTTTAATTATTTTGCCATTTACAAATTTTCCTTTAAGAATTCTTATAATTATTTGGTCCATTATCTAGAAATTTACTAGTAAATATGTATAATTTGGATACACCTAAAATATTTTATTTTAATGAATAAGTTAATATAGAATATTTATATAAAAATATCTTTATTATATAAATAATGAAAAAATATGAAGTTGTATATAAATTGCCAGAGTGGATCGATATAGATTATCTTCATTGGGATATATTATCAAGAAATCCAAATGCTATATATATATTAGAAAAAAATCTAGAAAAAATAGATTGGATATCGTTATGTAAAAATCCAAATCCAAATGCGATTCTTTTATTAGAAAAAAATTTGGATAAATTAAATAAAGATTGTTGGAGTATTTTATCACGAAATGAAAATGCTATTCTTTTATTAGAAAAAAATTTGGATAAATTAAATAAAGATTGTTGGAGTATTTTATCACGAAATGAAAATGCTATTCCTTTATTAGAAAAAAATCAAGATAAAATAGATTGGTTTGGTTTATCTAAGAATCTAAATGCTAGTCCTTTGTTAGAAAAAAATCTGGATAAAATAGATAGGTATGTATTTTCTAGGAATCCAAATGCTATTCCTTTATTAGAGAAAAATCAACATAAAATAGATTGGGAATCGTTATGTGGAAATATAAATCCAAATGCTATTCCCTTATTAGAAAAAAATTTAGATAAATTAACTAAATGTTGGGGTATTTTATCACAAAATGAAAATGCTATTTCTATATTAGAAAAAAATCAAGATAAAATAGATTGGAAAATGTTATGTAAAAATCCAAATGCTATTCCCTTATTAGAAAAAAATTTGGATAAAATACATGATAATTGTTTAATCTCTAATAATGAAAAAAGATGGGATTATTTATCAAGAAATCCAAATGCTATATCTTTATTAGAAAAAAATCAAGATAAAATTAATTGGAAATTTTTATCAATAAATAGTAATGCAATTTCTTTACTAGAAAAAAATCAAGATAAATTAGACAAAGATTGTTGGGATGGTTTATCAATGAATCCAAATGCTATTTCTTTATTAGAAAAAAATCAAAATAAAATAAATTGGGAATGTTTATCAACAAACCCAAATGCAATTCCTTTATTAGAAAAAAATCTAGATAAAATACATTGGTATAAAATATGTTGGAATCCAAATGCTATTCCTTTATTAGAAAAAAATTTGGATAAATTAGGTTATTATGATGATTATGATGTTAATAATGATAGGAATTATTTATATTTAATAGAACCAACATGGCATTGTTTATCAAGAAATCCAAATGCTATATCTTTATTAGAAAAACATCCAAATAAAATACATTGGAAATCATTATGTCTAAATCCAAATGCTAATCATTTATTTCATTTATTAAAAAAAAATTTGGATAAATTAAATTATGAGTCTTGGTCTAATTTAAGTGGAAATCCAAGTATATTTGAAATTGATTATATGAAAACAAAAAAAAATATGGTAGATATTTTTTTTGAGGAATTAATGATGATCGCATTACATCCAAATCGTATTATGAAATGGTTAGAAGTAGGGTTTGAAGATTTTTAATTTTATGCGCTTAATTATTAAGAAATTATTCCGGCATTTTTGCAAAAATAAATCCTGGTTTTTTTACGTCTTCCTTATTAAAATCATTTTCACCTAATTGTTTTCCTTCACAATCTGTAAAAATAACACCGTGTCCAATAGCATCTTTAATATCAAATCTACAACCATTATCAAGTAAATAAGATAATAGTTCATAATTAGAATTAATTATAGCACACATCCAATACTGATTATTATTAGTATTTAATTGGCACCCTTTTTGTTGTAAATATTTTACACATTCAAGGTGACAACCTATTATTGAATATTCAATACATAATACTTTATCCATTGGACATCCATTCTCAATTGCATATTTTAAACATTCAAAATGTCCTTTACGAGAGGCATATTCAGTAGTATGATTATCCCAAGGACATCCATTTTCATATGCATATTTTAAACATTCTAAATGTCCTTCCATAGCAGCATAATAAGGAGTGTCCCAATCCCAAGGATAATCATGTTCGTGTAAATATTCCAAACACTCTAAATGACCTCCATACGCAGCTTCTTCACATGTAAAAAGAGTAGAATCTTTTATAATTAGTTTTTTTAATAACTCTAAATGATTGTCCTTATTATTATCACAACATCTAATTAATTTTTTTTTTAAATAGTTTGTCATAAAATTATAGTTATAATATAATAAAATTATATTTCAATTTTTAATTGGATCAAAATAAAACTATGATTATGTATTTCCTGTAAAAGTAACCCAAAAAATTAATTAAAGTTGTACCTTTTACAAAAACTGTAAGTTGTAACAGTAATAATTTATTTTCATATCAAAATTCGAGAAATAAAAAAAATATTGGTAAAATATTTAATCTAAAAAATGTGACATATTTAGTGATTAAATAAGTTATTTTTTAAGAGTCAAAATAAAATTGTAATAATCTAGAAATTGTAATTAATGGATTAATATTATTGTTATATTTTTTATATTTTTCAAAGTTTGATAACTTAAAAGTTAAATTTAATTTTATTTGGTTTGTTATTAAATTTTTTAATTCTATATTTGATAATACTAATTTAATATTATTGATAAAAATTTCATATAATGCTAACATTGTTATTTCTGAATTTTTAGATGTTTTTATTAAAGTATAAATAACATGATTAAACTTTTCTATATCATATTCATTTGTAACTTTAAAATTAAATTTTGAATCATTGTTATCTAATAATATTGAATGAGTATTACTAATTTCATTTAAATCAAGTAAAATATCATATGATTTTATAATATAGTCTTCTAATGAATAAATACTTTTTATAATTTTATCATATAATTCCAAACAAATATCAATTGGATTAACATTATTAGTTATTTCTTTAATTTTTTCAAAAGTTTCATACTCATCTTCCTTAAATTCAATTAATTTATTAAATACAGTTATTCTAAATTTTTCATTTTTTACCAAAAAAATATCATTATCAATTATAGTTTTTATAATAATAATACTTAATACAGTTTTTTTTATTTTATTACCAGATAGATTATCCATTGCAGATATTAAATTTTTTATTTTTATCATTAAATCTAGATCTTCAAATGTAATTTTATTATTAAAATCTATAGTAAAGTTATTATTTTTTATTTCATTATAAACATAATCATCATTACATTTATCAAATAAACTTAATATTGGATAAAAATTAGAAAATATGTTTATAATATTTTTCTTTAAAGATACCATAATAAATAAAGTTAATAGTAATTAATTATAAATTCAATTTTATTTAACAATAAAAGTGATAATTGTGTTATTATCTCTATTTATTTTAACAAGATTAAGTGTTTTTATTCCACCTCCAATCAGTTCAGCAATTTTATTTAGATGAAGTTCCATTAAGTCACTTGCTAATGTAGGTGAATTATATATTTTATTAGAACTATATAATTTATTTAAATCATCAATTATTTCTTGTTCATTTCTACACGCACATAACATTTTTGCTTTTGGATTAAATGATTCATAGAATCCATCGGATGAACATATAATAATATCATCTTTTTGCAATTCAAAAATACTAATATCAGGAACTCTTCTTATAAATCCTTCTGGAAACTTAAAATCACCAATACCGCCTACAACCATAATTTCATCATCATTTATACTAGCATATAATGATCCTTCTTTAGTATAATCTGCATATTTAAAACTTACTTGACTACCAAATATTTCAGTTAATCGAGATTGCTCGTTTAAGTTATTTGCATCGTGATCAACAGTTCTATAAACTGATTCAAAAGTTATACTATTTTTTCTAAAAATCTGTATTACAGAATCACCAAGATTAGCGATGTATGCCCGTTTAAGATTATTATCAATAACGCAAACTGTTAAGGTTGTACCACCAATACCTCCTTTAGATTTTGCTAAATTATTAATATCTTCAAATGTTTGTAAAAGAGCATTTTCAATACTTGCTAAATTTTTAATATTTCTTGTGAAATAAATTTGGAAACTACCACTTGCTAAGATTGACATATTGGGAGATCCACCATGACCATCAGTTGCTCCAATTACATTATATTGATCAAAAGAAAAATTAATATTTCTATCTTCAGTATATGGAACATATATACCATTAATTTTCATGGTCTTTTGATAGGAATATCCTGGATCATGCGAAGATGTAATATTACTATTTTTATTAGTTAAATATTGGCTATCCGTAAGAACCAAATTATCATTTGATCCACGTTCTGGATTACTAATTGATCTTTTTAATATGTTTTTGTTACTATTTGTATTATTAACTATATCTACTAAATGTGACATTAATTTATATTTAGTTATTTATATATAAAAAAAATCAATTTTTTTATATATAATATTTTATAAATTAAAAGCCTAATTTATATTTTTGTAATAGTCATTTTTTTATAAAATAATATATAAGAAATGATTAAATTTATTTTATTTTTTTTACAATGTTCTTTAATCAAATCATTAAATCTAAAAAACATAGTTGGGTCATTGTTAATTTCCTCCTATTTAAATTCACCTTTAAAATTAGAAAATGTATATGCTCAACAACCAGCAACTATAACAATATCAAATAATAATATATATTTTTATGGTCCAATAACAGCTGAATCATGTAAAGAATTAAATAATGCTTTGATTGAATTAGATAAAAATTCTAAAATATTTAGTGATAATTTTAATATAAATCCACCCCCAATTAATTTACATATTCAGAGTGAGGGTGGCTCTTTAATGAATACATTTTATGTATTAGATTTAATAAATAGTTTAGAAACTCCTGTATATACTTATGTTGATGGTTATGTTGCAAGTGCAGGTTCTTTAATATCAGTAATGGGAAAAAAAAGATATATGACAAAAAATTCATTTATAATGATACATCAATTATCTAGTTCATTAGGTGAAGGAAAATTTAATGATTTAGATGATAACATGGATAATCTTAATAAATTTATGGAGACAATACGTAATATATATTTAGAAAAAACAAAAATACCAATAGATAATTTGAATGATATTTTAGAACATGATTTATGGATGAATTCTAAAGAGAGCTTAGAATATGGATTAGTTGATTATATTATATAGAAAAATTGAAATTAAATTTTTTTTTTAATTAATATAATACTTATGGCATATCCTATAACAAAAAAACAAAGAACAATGGTAAAATTTGGTAAAGTTGAAGGTGAATTTAGAGGTTCTAATATAGATAAATTAATTAATCCTCCTATTAAAATAGCAGATGATTATTATTGGTTACGTGATGATTCAAGAAATAGTATTGAAGTATTAGATCACATAAAAACTGAAAATAAATATACAGATTTAATAATGGAACCACATAATGAACTTAAAAAATCATTATACAAAGAAATTAAATCTTATATAAGAGAAACATATGATGGATATAAATATAAAAAAGAAACTTTATCAAATTATAAATATTTTAGTAGATATATAGAAGGTAAAGATTATAATTTATATTGTCGTATAAATACTAATACAAATGAAGAAGAAATACTATTAGATGTTAATAAATTAGCTATTGGTAAAAATCAATGTGATGTAACTAGTTTTTCTACATCACCTAATGATAAATATATGACATATGGTGTTGATTTTGATGGAAGTGAAAAATATGATTTTATATTTTATGATATTGAAAAGAAACAACAAATAGATCATATAATTCCAAAATTAGCATATTGCTCCTATTTTTGGGCAAATAATAATTTATTATATTACCTAGTAGGTGATGAAAAAAATAGACTTTGTGAATTATGGCTATATAATATTTTAAATAAAACCAATACATTAGTCTATAAAGAATTAAATGAAGAACTTGACTTGAATGCCAATATGACAGATGATGAAAAATATATTATTATAACAATTGGCGATTATGATTCTAATTATTCAATGTATATAGACATTAGTAAAGATCCATTGAAATATAAACTAATTAAAACTTATGAAAAAAATGTAAAGTATTATGTTGAACATCATTTAGGAACATTTTATATTTTAACAAATAAAGATGCAACAAATTGGAAATTAATGAAATCAAATATGGAAACTGATAGTGATTGGGAAATATTTATTCCATATAATCCTTCTATTTATATAAATAATATTTCAATGTTCAAAAACTATTTAATTTTCCAATCAAAAATAAATGGTAACTTATATGTGAATATATATAGTTTTCTTAATGGAACAATTACAATGCTTTCACATTTAAATAATAGAGTTTTTAACTTTATTGATTATATTAATTTTGATCATAAAAATTATATATCAAATGATGTTTATACAATTAAATTAGGTATTAACTGTATTTATGATACAAATATTTTAAATATAAGTTTTACATCATTAACATCACCTACAAAATTAATTGATTATAATATGGCTACATTAGAAAATGTAGTTGTATATGAACAAATTGTACCTAATTATAATGAAACATTATATGAATGTAAAAGATTATGGGTACAACAAGAAAATATAAAAATACCAGTATCAATAGTTTATAGAAAAGACAAATTTAAACAAGATGGTTCAATGCCTTTATATTTATATGGATATGGATCATATGGTCATACTGTTGATACAACATTTTCATACAAAATTTTACCTTTACTTGATAGAGGTTATTTATATGCAATTGCACATGTAAGAGGTGGATCATTTTTAGGATATAATTGGTATTTAGAAGGTAAAATGAATACTAAAATGAATACTTTTAAAGATTTTATTAGATGTGCTGAATATATGATTGAAGAAAAATATACATCAATTAAAAATATTGTAACTGATGGTAGATCAGCAGGTGGTCTATTAATTGGTGCTACCGTAACAATGCGACCAGACTTATTTAAAACTGTAATACTTGGTGTACCTTTTATTGATGTTTTAAATACCATGTCTTATTCAAAAATTCCACTAACAATTGAAGAGTGGACACAATGGGGTAATCCAAATGAAAGAGATGATTATGAATATATGAAACAATATTGTCCATATACAAATATTAAAAAAACTGCATATCCAAATATGTATCTAACCGGTGGATTACATGATCCAAGAGTACCATATTGGGAACCATTAAAATTTTTATCTAAAATAAGAGAATATAAAACTGATAACAATATTCAAGTTATTAGAATGGAAACAGAACAGGGACACTTTGGCGGATCATCGAGATATAAATTTATTGATGAATTATCTGAAATGTATACATTTGTTTTTACTAGACATTAAATTTATAACGTTCACAAAAAATTAAAAGATATTTTTTATTTTAAATAAATCCATATCATTTTTAGTTTTAAAACAATCAATTCTAATAATTAGAAAATATCCAGGATCGTCTTTATTAGTTATTATGATATTATCTTCTATTAAATCATTAAAATTATATTCACAATATTCATATTTTTTATTTAAATATATGTTATATAATTTTATATTTACGGAATGCACATTTACAAATAATATATTAATATCATTTAATGAATTGTCTAATCTAAAATACGATGAAACATTTTTAAGACATTTCATTTCTGATAAAAGTTTAAATTGTAACCAGTTATTTTTATATTTATTTAATGATAAAACAAATTTATCATTTACTTTTTCTAATACATTATTTTCTAAAACATTAATACTTGGACAATTGATTCTATCTATTTCTGAATGAATAAAAATATTTAGTATTTCTTTATTATTAAAATTACTAAAAAGATATTCATTATTATAATTATTTAATATATTAAATTCATTATTATTGTTTTTTCTATACAATAAAATGTAAAATATAAATTTAATAATATTATTAAACTTATTTCTATTTAGTGTTTGATGATAAATTGTTCCACATGGTAAAAAAGACATATAATCTATTACTTTATTTTTTTGTTTGCAACCAACTAACCAAAGATAATCTAAATGATCATCAGCAGAAATATTTTTTTTTTTAAATAAAACATATTTTTGTACTAATTTATTAAAATTTATATTTGTATCACACATGTTATATATATCAAAACAACCAACGAATTTATTTGTATTTTTGACAAAATCATTTAATTTGATTAAATTTATATAAAAAAATTCATCAGTGTCTATTAATAATATTAATTCATTAGAGCATTTATTATAACCAAATTTACGTTTTTCTTCTTCATTTTCAAATATAGAATATGTATATTTAACTTTTGGATATTTTTTTATAATATTATTTATTTCATTCGGTTTATTATTATTATCATAAAATAAACCTAATTGTTTTAATGTATCTATAGCGTATGAATATGGACCATCTATAATAATAAATTCATCTACGTAATTATATATATTTTTAATAATATCTTCATAAAACTGCAAATCATGAAATAAAATTGTGTAAACACTAATTTTCATTTTAAAATTTATATATAAATATTTATATAATATTAATAAAATAAACTAATAATGTATTTAGGTAAACATATCTTTTATATATAATTATAGTTTACACTCTTATTTTTTCAGAACTAAATAATTAAGAAAATTTTTAGTCTGTAATTGATTCTATTTTTAGAAAATAAAAATTTAGGTACTTTATTCTTCCTCTTTATCTTCTACACAATTACATTTTTTACCATTTTCTTGTTTTTTTGGTTTACAAAAAGATAGTTCAGCACATAGTTCAGATGTACAATCTCCTGATTTTATGTCAGAACATTTCTTATTTTCTGTAAATTGTTCACCTTGGAACATTATAAATAAAAATAAAGTTATAATACAAATTATTACTATTGTTTTAATACTCATATTATAACCAAAAATAACAATATTATTATCCATTATATTATATAATAAAAAAATATAATGTATAATAATTATGAGCGATATAAAAAAATTTATAGATTTTATTTATAAAAATATATATTACTTTTTATTTTTTGTAGTTGGTGTTCATTATTTATATTGGATATCTGGAATATCAGACAGTACTAAATTTAAAACTCTTTTAAGTATTTATGGAACATTAAGTATTTCATTATCTATTTATAATATGTATACTTCATCTATGACTCAATACGCAACTACAATAAATAGTCAAATTAGTTACTTAAATCAATTATTCCAAAATATTACTCAAACAACAAGTAGTTTTTTTGCAAATAATAAAGATATGAGATATTATTATGATGAACTTTTTAACGGAATTAAACATTCTGATGATACTACAAGAAACTTAAATTCAGAACAAATTATATCAACAAATATTTTAATCAATGTTGATGCATTAATAAATTATATTGATTCATTTAAAATAACATCGGGAGGTAAAGTAAATTTTCAAGTAAAAGTTATGGAAGAGAAATTAATAAAACTATTAGCTCAATTTATGAAATCAAAAATATTTGTTGAGAATTGGAAAAAATTTAAAAAACTATTTGCTTTGAAATGGACTAAAAACTATATGTCATTATACTTTAATCAATAAAAACTATTATAATTTTAAGCTAATGTTATTTTCGTTAATATATTTTATTATTTCTTTTAATGCATATATTTTAGGTTTATCATTATCCCTTTCATCATCTAAATAATTTGTTAATAAAATACTTGGTGATAAAATATTTATTCCATTTATATTATTTATTTTTGGCATTTTTGAAATACATGAAATATCAAAGGAAAACTCACCGTTTTTAAAAGTTACTGAACGTTGAGGTGTTTCTTGTACTCTTTTATATGTTCCCAATTTTCTTTCTTCAATATCACATTTTTTTTTTCCTTCTTTTACAACTAAAGCATCAATATCGGTGGTGGTAAAATTTATTAAATCTAATAAATTTAAATGAATTAAATATAATTTTACAGCTACTGAACCAGTTAAAACCCAATCGTTACTAAAGTAATCATTTAATAATAATATTATTTCATTATCTTTTGATGATAAACTTGATTGTATTTGTTCTTGTGAATTTACATATTGTTTCTTTTTATTAATTTCTTTTTCTGGAATAATAATTTCTTTTTCTGGAATAATAATGTCTTTTTCTGATAAAGTATTTCCTTTTTCTGATAAAGTATTTCCTTTTTCTGATAAAGTATTTCCTTTTTCAGGCGAATCAAATCCAAAATTTAATCTGGTTTTTATTTTTGAACTTTCATTAGGTGTCATAGGTGAACCATAATTAAATCTAGGAGGTGATAAAAAACTTTCAGGAGGTGATAAAAAACTTTCAGGAGGTGATAAAAAACTTTCAGGAGGTGATAACATACCTACTACTTGATTTTTAAATTTTATGTATTTATTTTTATATTTCAAATATTTATTTTGATAAGTTGACATATATATAATTATAGAAATTGCTTTATATTTTTTTAAATTATTATATTAACTATATTTAAAAGTTGAATTTGTTAATAAAGGTATTACTGTATCTGTAATTGGTTTAATTATTGAATCTTTATTCCAACAAGAAACAACATCACCTGGTTTTTTAACATATCCATCATTACATTTTGGATAACATAATGATTTTAAATCATCAAATTCTCTATTTGATTTACATGTTCTTGGAGCATTTCTAGTTACTGTTGCCCCTACACAATCTCCACCTGTTGTACTATCATAAGTACCGCATTTATCACAATTTATTCCTGTTAATGTTGTTTTCAAACCGTTAGGACAACATTTGGAAGTTTGTGAACATGTTCTTGCACTTCTATTAGCACATTCCGAATCACAATATGTTGCTAATCCACATCCACATCTTAGTCCACAACTTCTACAACTTGTTCTACAATTAACATTTCTCCAAGCAATGCAATCTCCACCAACACATACCTCTGGATTATAACCACAAATATTACCATCACAACCAGGTGAATAACTATCATAACTACAACTTTTACATAATTTTGTTGTAACAATAGGAGTTTTTGAATTACATGGATCAAAACCTGTACATGAACCAACACCTGCTATAACATTTTTTAAACTATCACATGCACTATTATCTTGATCAGGCATAATTCCTGAACCCATTGGGTAACTCTCAGGCATAGTATTCCAATAATAAGTAGTATCACCTTGCTTAACTTTATATGGTAGTGCAGGAGTTTTTACACATATTTTTTCATTTAATTCATAATTATTTATACAACTCATTATTATATTAACATTAAATCTTTTACCAATATTTGAATTATCTATTACATTTTTAATACTATTTATTTGTGAAATTACACTATTTAAACCATCTAAAAATTGTGAATTATTTATCTGTTTTTTAAATTCATTAATTTTATTGTTAATAGTTATTATTGCTTTATTAGATTCATTGGATATTTTTGACAATGGAATATTAATGGGACATGATTCATTAATTTCTGGAATTTCTGGTGTACTATTTATTAGAAAGTTTGTATATTTTTCACTTACAATATCTACAACTTTAGGTATATTAGTATCTATTTTTGGTATTTCTTCTGACAATATTGTAGAAGCAGAAGAAATATTATTTGAAATACTTTTAAAAGATTCTTCTATACTTTCTATATTTTTTGTAATTTCATTACATGTATCTAATTTAGTACTTTCAATACATTTTATAAAAGACCCAGTTTCACAAAAACATGGAATTTTCATAGGATTAGTATAAAGAAAATATAAAAAGAAAATAATTACACATAATTTTATAATTAATCTTAACATATTATTATTAATTATAAAAAATTTTGATTTTCATTATAAATATTCTATAATAAAATCATAAGATAAAGTAGTTTACCATATTTTATATGAATAAATTTTTGGTTTATCTAAAGGATTAGCACCAGTTGTAATTCTGCAAACTATAGCTCTATTAATACCAATAATACCATTATTTTCTAGTATTTCTTTCAATCCATCTAAAATTTTAAGATCTGTAAGATCTTTACTTTTTTTAATCAATTCAATTAATGGTGGATCAATTTTGAATGATAATGAACCACCCATGAATTCTAGTTCACCACCAACTAATGGACAATTTGCATTTTTGCATTTCTCACATAGAGCTAATCTATTTTTTTCACTTAAAGCTGCACTAACTTGTTTAGCTTTTTCAACCCCAGCATTTGCAAGCTGTTTTCCTTTGTCAAGTCCAGCAGATGCAATCTGTTTTCCTTTTTCAAGTCCAGCAGATGCAATCTGTTTTCCTTTTTCAAGTCCAGCAGATGCAAGCTGTTTTCCTTTTTCAAGTCCAACTGAACTAACTTGTTTAGCTTTTTCAAGTCCAGCTGAAGCTGTTTTACCAGCAGCAACTGCTGTAGATTTAGCTGCAGCTTTGGCTATATTTGTGTTACTTTCTATTTTTTTTATTTCTAAATCTCCTTTTTTATAAGACCATCCACCACCATTATTAAATATTTCATTTGTGATATTATTAAAATTAAGATGTTCTTTAGATAGTTGACCTGTTTGATTTAGCGAATTTAAAAGAACTGTATTAGAAGGGTTTATAATACTTTCATCAAAAAAAAATATGTAATCACCTGAAGAATAAACTATTCCACCATATTGTTCTTTTAAATCTAAATATTTATTTTTATATTTTAAATATTTTATTTTGTAGTTTACACTTTCCATATATATATATTAATTTACAAATTATTTCATTGACCAATTATTAAAAATATCATTGTGTGAAGATACACCATTTTTATTATCACTACCAGGTCCATCCTTAAATAAATAACTTATAAAAAAATCTGGCGCGGTACCTCCTTTATTAATATTTACTAATTCCCATTTTTTATATAATAATCCTTTATATAATCTATCATTAGTAAACCAGTTATGATCATATTCTTCTGTATCTTCAGTACTGAAATATAAATAATGATTTTCTTCTGTTTGTACTTCAACAACATCTATGTCTGGAAATGAAGTATAAACTCCAAATAAATATTGTTCAGTTAATCCATCATAAAATGGTCCATTATATGAATAATTTGAGTTCCATCTAGTATAATAACAATCCCACCATATATCTTGATCAATCTGATTAAATTTCCATCTGGTTGGTACTAGTATTTTATTTACTAAATATTTAGATTGATTAGCAACAGCTAATGCTCCGTTGTCAAATTCAGTACTTGTATTATCAGGTAAATAATCAATATCTCCTAATTGTGATATATAAACAATTTCACCATTTTTAGGACATGTAAATTTTCTAGTCCAAATATCAGGTCCAAGTTGATCAATCCATGTATCAACTTTAATTTTAACTTCATCGTATGTTTGTTTGATTCCATTCCAAACATTATTAAAAGTATTTTGTAAACTAGGAGGAGGTTCTGATCTCCATGTATCAACAAGAGCACTTAATATCCAACCTACTATTTTGCCACCAGTTTTTCCTACCCATGGAAACTCAACATCTCCCATAAATTCAAAACATCCAACAAGTAAATTAAATAAAAAATCTGTTGTTGTATTGGTGTCTCCATCAGCTTGAACATTTTGACATATATTTGTATATTCCAACTCTGATTTTATTTGACATGATGCAACAAAATCACTGATTCTTTTTAAGTTTACATATGCCTTTTGAACATTTGGATCAAAATATACACGTTCACCTTGATCATCAGTCGTAAAAGAAAAATCTACCATTATAAATATAATTTATTTTATTTTTATAATAATTTACTGTGATATTACACTAAAATTTGTTTCATGATTTATTTGTCTTTATAAAATATTTATGCATTTTTACTACACTTAAAAATAAATTTATATTTATAAATATATATAATGTTTTTTTGCTGTACAAAAGACGATTCAACTGATTCAACTGTTTCAACTGTTTTAATAAATTTAAAAGACGATTCACCTGATTTAAAAGACGATTCACCTGATTTAACACAAGATGAAATAGTAAAAATAAAAAATAACTTAAGCACAATTATGGATATGAATGAAAAGGTATACGTCGAAACGACTGCAATTATTTCAGAAGTATGGGGTATGCTAAAAGGTCAAACTGAAAAAAATAATGCACCAGATTCTGGTAAAGATTTGTTTAAAGATATTTTAGTAAGTAGTTTAGCTATTCTTGGTATCGTTACAGAACAACCTGAAATTGAAATTGCTGCAGTAATTACAGCTGGCGTATTTGACTATTTATCAACCGGATCTAATTCAAAAGATTCAACAACTGTAAATTTAGATGTTGATTTTGGATTATTATCTTCTAGAAATACAAGTTCTTTTAATGCTTTAAATATTTTAATTGGTAAAATGTATGATGATCCAAATCAATATAGAGATCAGGTATGGAAAATTACTACTCCTTATACACAATGGAGAACATTAAGAGATTTAATAAATGTTGATGTTCCTAATAAAAATACCGAACAATTTCAATTATCTGTACAAGCACAATCTAGACAATTTAGAAATCAAATAACAATTCCAGAAATGGTTAAAATGCAATATTGGGATATTTATTATGTATCAGATGGAGGTTCAGATTTTGGATTTTGTTATGTTCCTGGACCTCCTGGAGCACCGAACCCTCCAGGTGGAATTGAACGCGTAAGAAATATTCCTAATGATATTGCAGATGGTGTTAGAATTTTTGCAAATGATGAAATTTGGAGGTACCACCCTGATTATGTACATGTTGAAGCATTTGGTAATTCTAACACTGATTTTAAAGAAAGTTATTTAAATGCAATCAAAACTTTTATTCAAAAATTTCCTGGTGCATATGTTTATCCATGGGGTATGAATGAAACTACAGTAAAATCTCGTAGATATTATATAATGGAAGGTTATGGAAAAATAACTGATCCAACTACAAATTTTGGTGTTGCTAATGGCGAATTTTTAAAATGGTTATTTATTGATGATGGAGCAGGAAATGTAGTTAACCCAGATGGTGTAGGTTATAGATATGATTTGCTATGTGTAAATAATATTATGAGAAATGAACATATGTTACCATTTTCAGTTCATTTGGAAAATGCTATTATTCAATCAGAAGATTTTAGATATCCTGGTCAATTATCTTCTAACACAAAAATTTATTTACATGACTTAAAAGAAAAATTAAAAACAAAAAAACAATAAACTTATTTATTTTTTAATATATCACTAAACACTTGAGTACTTGGAAAAATACCTTCTGGATTTACAAAGTAAACTTTGTTATCTGTTTTTGCCATTTCTTGTAAATGTTCTAAACGTTTAATTTCTAATAAATATTTTGATGCAATAAGTGTATTACCATTAAATTGTTCAGCTAATGATTTAATTTGTTCACTTAAGCCACTTGATGTTGTTGTTAATTCATATTTATGTGCTTCAGCTTTATTTTTTGCTGAAATTAATAACCCCTCACTATTTAAAACAGCAATTTGTTTAGCACCCTCTGCAGTTCTTATTCCTGCTTGTGTCTGTAATTCATTTTCACGTCTAGATCTTTCTGCTTGCATTTGTTTTTCTAACTGTTTAGCAACTTCACTATTTTGTGGTCCAAAATTTTGAATTTCTAATCTGGTTGTATTTATACCCCAAGTTAAAGTAGTATCTCCTAAAATTTTCATCATTTCAGTATTAATAGCATTTCTATTTGAAATAATTTCATCATAATCAAAACGACCAATAACCGCTCTAAAACTACTTTCACCTACACTTTTAATTGCTTGATAAGCACTGTTAACTGAAAAAACAGCTTTTTCAACATCAACAACTTTATAAAATACTGTTCCTGAAACTACAACAGGAACATTATCTTTTGTATATGCATTTTGATTATCAAGATTAGCAATATGTTCTTTTAGTGAAACTTTATATAATTGATGAATAATTGGAATATTTAGTCTCAAACCAGGTTCTAATCTAATTCGATCTTGTCCTAGGAATTCACGATATGCTACTTCTGCTTGATTTACAACAGTAATAAAATTTCTTTTATTTATTCTATTAAACATAAAGTAATAATTAATAAGCTTATAATTATCTAATTCAATTTTTATAAACTTGCATTCATTCTAACTTCTTTTAATGTAAATTCTTTAGTAATAAATCCATTTTCAAATACAACTTTTAACTCATTATCAAATTGTAAATACTCAGGATCATCAATTCTAACTGTTTTATAGTTTCCATTTGAATCTTTTATAAGTTTCAAACATCCTTTTTTAGATTTTTTACCACTCGAAGAATCTATTGGATCTTTCCAAACATCATTCCACTCATCATTTTTAATCATATTCGCTGAACATTTAAATGCAAAAGCTTGTGTATCTCGATTTACTTTTTGTAATAATCCACCTCCCATTCCAAATACAATATTATCAACTGACCAACCACTAACTTTTAGAAACTCCAAAATTTCATAAATTTTATCAATATCTAATCCATCACCCCAAATAACTCCAATATATGGTGGTAATACTTTGTATCCTTTAGAATTAATGGTAATTTCAGATTTCAAATTATTTTCTAGTATATTAAAAATTTTTTCCAAAACAATAATTGGTTCTCCTGAATCTGGTCTAATAACAACTTTGCCAATTCTTGCTTTGATTAAATCTAATATGTCTGTTGTTAAATAATTAACAGCAGAATAAATATCATAAGAATCAAGAACTAGAGACAATATACCATCTTTATATTTTTTAACAATCGCATCAATAACTGAAAATTCACCTTCTTTACCTCTTGATGTCATAATGCTATGTTCGGTAGCAATTACTGAAAAACCTGCCATATCTTCATGATAATAATTTTTGGCATATAATAATGCTTCAACAGTATCTGTACCATAAAAATTAACAAGATGACCTAAACCTCCTATTCCTGCAGAATCCATTGATGATACACCTCTTTCACCAAAATCATGTAACATAAAATTAATTGCATCTGGACAAGAAGATGTTAATTCTAAATATTTAATACATGCTTTTTTTATTTCTTTAGATAATGTTGCTACTGTTGATGGATACCAAACTTGTGTCAAAAATGTTTCTAAATGATTTGGTAAGAAGTTACATAATGGATCTGTATTTTCAATAGTTAATAGTACATTACCTTTTGGTACTTCTGTTCCTTCTGGTACTGCCTTAATAATTACAGGCAATCTACCATTATGATTTTTTAGAATATGTTCCCAACCATCTCTATTAAATAGATTTGGTCCAATATGAGTATTTGTTATTATTTCACCTTCATCAATCATACTTTGAGTAATTGGATTTTTTTCTAATATTTTTAATAGAATTTGTAATCCAAAAAATGTTGTTGTAGGATATAAGGCTTTATCACGAGCTTCAAAATATGAAAAAATTTTACGGATATTTAATTCATTATAAATTGACCAATGAATTAACTTATAAGAGTCAGATTTTAATACAATATTATTTTGTAACATAACAATGAAAATCTAATTGATAGCTTTTTTTTTTCAATTTTTTATATATTAAATTCTAAATTAATAATCATATAATCCATATATAATTTTTTCTATTATAATATATAATAATGCATATTAAACCGTCAATAATAGCACTTTTTGCTAATGGTTTATTTCTATTTCTAATTCTAGTAATACTTCTATCTAATATTGAAAATTTTTTAAAAATTGATTATATTAATAAAATTATGATATTGTCTCAAATAACTATGGTTATTGCTATTCATGGTTTATTACATTTAGGTCTTGAAGTTAATTATAATTACAATCCACTTAAATGGGTTGAAGACGAAATATAATTTGTTAAAAAATAATAGATTAAATTATTATTTTATTATCTATATTTAGTAATGAATCACGATATAATTAAATATTTAGATAATATTGATCTTGATGATTTTGAAATAAAATATGATTATTTTGATCTTATTCTAGCTGGCGGTGGTTTCAAAGGTTATTATCATTTAGGATTATACAAAATATTAAAATTTTTTGAAAAAAATAAAAAAATAAAAATACGATACATTGTTGGAACTAGTACAGGTGCTATTTCTGCAATTATTTACGCATGTAATTTAGATTTTGATAGATGGATTAACACTTTTTATAAAATTAAAAAAAATATATATAAATCAGATTTACATAATACAGTTGTGGAAATAATGAAATGTGAATTACCTATAAATGCATACCAATTGTGTAATAACAAAATTAAAATATTAACATCACGATTAACAATATTTGGTTTTGTTGAAGAAATATTTGATAAATTTGAATCCAATGAACATTTGTTAAAAGTTTTATCAGCATCAATAAAAATTCCTTTTCTAACATCTAATGATTTATTGGGTGAAAAAATAAATAATAAATACTATTATGATGGATTTTTTATAAGATTAAGTCCAATAATATTTAATAATGATTTACCACAGTTATTTATAAGAACATATGCAACAAACTATTCTAATACTTTGAGCCTAAAACCTTTTGATTCACATATTGAACTTTTATCATTAAGAGGTTTATATGAATCAAAAAAATTTTTTAAATACGATAAACAAAATAAAATAATAAAATGGATTGAACCAAATAATCAAAAAAAAAAATCATTTTATCAAAAATATTATTATTTGATTTTACCATCAATATTATATTAATTTAGTATAATAAAATCTTCTTAATTTTACTACTATATAAGAAAATAAATATATTATAATATAATGTGGTGGATATTATATTATGTAGCTAGTTATACTACCATTAATTTTATAATCAATAATATTAATTTTGATTTATTACAAAATAATAATAATAATTATTTAATAACATGTACTGAAATACCAAAAATATCAAGCACAATTGAAACTACTGGTTTATTATTATTTTCGTCACTAATATTATATAATTATTTTTCAATATTAAAAAATAATTTTAGTACAACATTATTAATTATTTTTTTTAATTATTTATTATCTTCTTTTAATAGTAATACATTGTTAGTTTGTAATAGTATTATTAAAAGAGAAATAATGTGGATATATACAACAACTATATTTATTTTAATGTTTTGTAAAACTATTTATAAAAATATATCTGATGTACAGTTATATAAACATGTATTAAGTATTGTTATCAAAATATTAAGTGATTTATTTTTTATTTGTGGTTATAATTATTTAGGTTATTTTGGGATATGTATATCAACAATCTTACAGCTAATATTTACATTTAATTTAATTAAATACAATATTAATGGATTTACATATTCTTTAATATCAGTTTGGTGTTTTTTTTATATTTTATATTTTATTGATTTTTTAAATTATTTTTTTTTATTTTTAGACCAAATTACAATTTATAATATGTATTTAATAAATGATATAGTTGCTAAAGTTTCTATAAATACATTATTTACTAATAATTTATTAAAAATAGAAAATTTAAGAAATAATATGGATTTGCAAACTATAAATTTTACTTCATATATGTTAAATAATATAAATCAATATTATGAAAATAATTCAATAATAACTAAAGAATGTAGTAATTTTATAGAAAATATTAGAAATAATTTTATTACAGTAATACCTAAAAATAAAGATGTAATTAAAATAGAATTATTAAATAAAATTTTACCTTTGAATTTAGTTAATAAGTATATTTTTGATAATAAAAATAATACTAAACATTATACAAATATTTGTGTTCTTTTTACAGATATCGTAAATTATACAGAATTAGCTAAAAATTATAAACATGATATTATATTTGAATTACTTAATATTCTGTATACAAAATTTGATAACATTATAAAAAAATATTCACATTTACAAAAAATAGAAACAATTGGTGATGCATATATGGTGGTTGGAGATATTTTTAGAAATGATGATAATTATAAAATTGTAATAAAAGAAATTATTCTTATTGCTTTTGATTTTATAAATGAAATTAAAAATATTAAAACACCTGATAAAAATCCATTATCAATACGTATTGGTATTAATTTAGGAAATGTAAGTATTGGTATTTTAGGTACTGAATTACCCAGATTATGTGTTGTTGGTAATACTGTTAATATGGCATCACGATTACAATCAACAGCAGATCCAGATACAATACAAATTAGTCATCATATTTATGAACAATTAGAAGAAATGGACTTAAAAAATAAATTTGAAATATGTAAAAAAGAAAATGTATTTTTAAAAAATATTGGTTCAATAACAACATATATAGTTACACCAATCATATTAAATTAATTGCTTTAAAAAATTTATCTTGGAAATTTTTTTTATCATTCACATTTAAATTTAATAATTCATTTAAACCTACAAATATTATAAAATTTTCAAATAAATCATTTCTCAGTTTATATTGATTATTTTCATAAAAAGATTTTTCTTCATCGAGATCATCAAACCAATTTTCTTCTTCAAGATCGTCATAATAATCTTTATTATATAAATATTTAATCCATCTTATTAATTTAAATTGAGGTTTTGCTTCAATATAATTTTTTTTTGTAAAAAAGTTAACTTTATTCATAATTTTTTTATCTACTAATATTTCTTTAACAACTTCCTTAATAGATGATTCAAAATTATAGTTATTTTTAATCATTTTATTTTTTAAATTAGATTCTCTTTTTATTTTATCATATTCTATATGATTAATAAAATTATTACATGCTAATTCTACAATTGTTTCTTTGATAAATTTGATTAAATTAGCTTCTAAACTCATATATATATATAATTTAGACTAAATATAAATAAAAATCAAATTTTTTATTAAGCATATGGTAGATTAAATTTTATTATCAATAATTGTTTCTAATGACTTTATATAATTTGATGGATTATTATTTGAAATTAAAAAGTCAATTAAATCTAAAACTATTTTAATTTTTTCATCAGTCCATGTTGAATTAATTTTATCATAATAAATAGTCATATCATCTTTTTTAAATATTTCAGTATTATAATTTTTTTTTAGATAGTTCTCAATAATTATATAAAAATACTTTAAACATAATTTTATTATTGCATGTGATTTATATGTTTCTGATAAATTTAAAATACCTTTTTGTGCACAAGTAAATAAGTTTTTAAGTTTTGGTGTTTTTTCTATTGACTTTTTATTCAAATATTGTTCACATGCAATATGTATTGGATTATATAAAAAATGTATACTTTCTTTGGTAATATTATAAAAATATCTGTATAATGATTGGAAAGGTCCCGGTTCTTGAATATAAATAATATTATTTGCAATATATATTTTTGTTCCTATTGGTTTGTTTCCTAATATAGCTAATTTAATAATAACTGATAAAGGATCTAAAACATATAATTTATAATTTAATTTTTCTATAAATTCTTCTTCACTATCTGAATCTATCATATATACATATTGTTTCAAACTTATAGTAATAATTTCATTTTTTTAATCAAATAAAAATATTATGTGTATTTCAAATCAATTTGGTTATGATCAAGTGATATAAGTCGGAGTTTTAAATGGACAAAGGTGTAAAATTTCTTAAAGTGATTATTCAAAAAATAAATTCAATTTTTTAATATATATATTATTATAATATGGAATCATCTTTTAATAATATGGAATCATCTTATAATAATAATTGTAATATAGTTAATAGAGTATGGATAGATAAAGGAATTATATTAACTGTACTATATTATTTAATTAAAAAATATAACAAATTATTAAATAAAAAAATCATAATTGAGATAACTAGATATAGAATTTTATTTAAAATATTATTTCCAAAATTAAATTTTTATTCTTTTGAAAAAGATGACAAAAATAATTTTTATTTTAATATTAGAAAAATAATTAAAAAACAAGATGTTATTATAGATTATATAAATAATTATGATTATATTATTCAAGCATCAAAAATTAAATTAGTACCATGGTTTGATATGAATGATATATTAATATCTTATATTTATAATGAAAAAGAAAAGTTATATTTAGACAAGTATTTAAATTTTATTATTAATTTCAATAAGTGTAGAAGAGGTAATTATAACAATGAAATTTATGATAAATATATTGAAAATAAAATATTTGAACAATATTTAAATTTTAATAATAAATTTACAACTAATGATTTAAATAATATAATAGATAAATATATTTATAAATATACTGATACAGTAAAAACATATATATTACCAATAACAAATGAGAATAATAATAAAAATCAAAAACTTATAGAAGAAATTACACAAAAAATAGAAGTTATAAAAGATATAATTAAAAATATAGAATTTAAAAAGGATAGAGAAATCAAATCAGAAGTTAAAAAAATAATAAATGAAGATAATATAACCCAAATAAGTAAAAATATTAAAAATAATATCACTATAAACATCAAAAAAAAATATAATAAAATATTAAATAATTATAAAAACCTTAAACAATTTGTAAATAATGCTACATTGTATGTTAACAATGAATTTAGTAAAAAAGATGAAATCATAAAAATATTACTTGACACATTAAATGATTATACAGAAATAAGTATTGATTTGGAAAAAAATATTAAAAATATTATATAATTGCACATTTAAAACGCTCGATTATTCGTTTAATTTTATTTTTACTTATAATATTATATTAATGTCATATAGTAATTTTTTTTCTTTAATTGATAGAAATAAAATAAAAACGATATTTGAATTAGGTAGTCGTGATTTAATTGACGCAATTAAATTATTAGATTATTTTAAACACAGTAAAGCGTATGCGTTTGAGTGTAACCCTGATTGCTTAATTGAATGTCATAAAAATATGAATAACTTAGATGAAATACAAAAGAAAAGACTAATTTTAGTTGATAAAGCAGTATCAATTAATAATGGTAAGGTATCATTTTATCCATTTGATTTACAAAAATATAACAATATGGGTGCTTCATCTATGTTAAAAATTGACTTTTCAGTTAGAAATAAAGATGATCCTGATTATAATAGAGAAAATCCACAAAAAGAAATTATTGTAGATGGTATAAGATTAGATACTTTTATTGATGAAAATTATATTGAAAATATTGATTTATTATGTATTGATTTACAAGGTTATGAATTAAATGCGATAAAAAGTTTAGGAAATCATTTACATAAAGTTAAATATATAATAACTGAATGTAGTATAATGTCTACATATACTAATGGTAATACATTCAAAGAATTAAATGATTATTTAACTAAATATAATTTTAAGTATAGTTTAAGTAATAAATTTCACAATAATTTTCCCGACTTAACATTAACTGGTTTTTCAGAATTTGATTCTTTATTTATAAATCAATCGGCGTTTTAAATGTGCAAAGGTGTAAAATTAATATCACTATAAACATCCAAAAAAATATAATTAAATATTAAATAATTACAAAAAACTTAAACAATAAATTTAGTAAGATAAAACAATTGAACTATTAGTTGAAAGATTAGATGAATATATTAAAATAATTAATAATTTGAAAGAAAAATAATATTTAAGTTTTTAAACATAAAAATATCTAATATTAATTATATATGAGACCTGAAAAACTTAATAAATATAGAAATGGAAACTTTGAATTAAATAGTAAACATATATTTGCACAAAAAAATTTAGAAAATATTAGAAATTATTTATTAATATACAATAATTTATTAGGTGGAAGTAATGTACCGCAACCCGTTAAAGATGATATTTCTAATCACAATGAATTATACGAAAAGAGTGAATTTGAAGCTCTTGAAAATCAAATAAAAACAGGAATGGCTGGTTTACCAGAATTATTAGTAAAACAAGATGATCCTGTATTTAATGAATTAATGAATGCAGATAAACAATTAATTGATGAATTTAATAAATATAGAGATTTGGCAAGTCAAAACTATGATGGATTAGAAAAAAAAGAAGAAGTTAAAAAAGAATTATTAAAAATTCAAAAAAGTTTATTTAATTTACAAGTTAAAATTATTTTTAGTAAATTAAGAAAAATCAAAAATGCTGATATTACACCATTATTGAATGTTATTAATGTTAAAATTGAAACAATGAATAAATATATAGAAGAACAAGAAAGAAAATTTGATGAAAGTAGTAGCGCACAAGCTAATAACAATCAATCACAAGCTAATAACAATCAATCACAACAAACAAGTAATCAATCACAACAAACAAGTAATCAATCACAACAAACAAGTAATCAATCACAATCAACAAGTAATCAATCACAACAAACAAGTAATCAATCACAACAAACAAGTAATCAATCACAATCAACAAGCAAAATTTTAACCAAAGATGAATTTATTAATAAAATAAATGATTTAACAGCTAAAGGAGAAATAGATGGTAATAAATTTGATAATAAATCTGATGTAGATTCTATTTTAAGTAAACATAAAGATTTAAAAGATTTCTTAGAATTCCATAAAGTTCCTTTAGATAATTCATTATTTAAAAGTACAGGAGACTTTGCCTCAGCTGAATTTAACGAAGTAATTGAAAGAATATAATTATAAATAAATATTTTTATTTATAATTATAAAAAAATATAGTACTATAATAATGGATAAATTTTTAAAATATACATCTGAAGCTAAAAATTTTAAAGAAAGTGATAGACAAGATATTATTAATATAATAAAAACCTTGAGAAATCCTGAAAACAAAGTTAATTTTATAGAAAAATTTGGTTATGATTCTGCTGTTTTATTGAGAATATTTTCAAAAAATGATTTACCAGTTTGTAAAAGATATTTGAATACAATAAATAATAAAATTAAAACACCACAAACAACTACTCCAGTACAACAACCACCTACTCAAGTACAACAAACAACTACTCCAGTAAACCAACCACCTACTCAAGTAAACCAACCACCACCACCAAAACTAGTAATACCAACTAATATAAAAGATATGTCACCAACAGAAAGAAAAAATTATTTAAATCCATATGATATTAAAGCATTAAATGATCCAAAAGCAACAGTAGAATCTTTACAAAATTACGTAAAAACTACTGTACAAACAAAAACAGATCAAAATATAAAAAATATTACTCTAGCAGAATTTGAAAGAAAAATAAATCAACTTAAAGAAAGAGAAAAAGAAGAAGAAGAAATAAAGAAAAGATTAGCTTATAATTTTAATTATGAATCAGAATTTCAATTAAATAGTACAAATGAAATTAAAGCAAAACAAAGTTTATTAAGTAATCCTGATGAAAAGAAAAGAATAGAAGAAAGTAAGAAATATGAGCATATGAATTTAGAATACAAAATTTTTGATGAATTTAGTCATTTAAATGTAGGTTTATATCCAAAACTAATATCAATAATGTTAAATCCTGAAATTTTTTGTAATATGTGGTATAATTCTTTACAAGTTAATAAACCTGTTGAAAATTCATATATTATAGTTAATGAATTACTACATACATTTTTTATTTTAGTATATAAAAAACAATCAAAATCAAAATTACAAAAATCATTTAGAAATTATCGTGAAAATATAATTGAAAGAGATACAAAATTATTTAACTCATTAAGAATACAAAACTTGATCCTTTTTAGAGATAGATTAATTATTGAAAAAAAAAGTAATGAAAAAGATGAATTTAATGATTTTAGAGGTAAAATTATATTTAATTTGATTAATAAAAAAATAAATGAAATAAAAGAAGATCCTTCTGAATATATATTTAATTATAAATTATTAAATGAATTACAAAAATATTATTTAACAATTGTTGGTGATATAGTTAGATATAAAAATAAAGCTTACATTGAAAATGAATCTACTGAATATGAATCTATATTAGAGTTATTTTATTATGATGATCAAATAAAAAAATCACTTAATAGATTAAATAGAATAAACGATATATTTTCAAGTGGTAAATCAATTAGTAATATAGCTGAAATTAAATCCGGAATAAAATATTCAAATTTAATAGAAAATACTTACATGGAATTAATAACAAAATTTGCACAAGTATTAACTTATGTAAAAGAAAGAAATGATGCTCCTATGTATAATTTAACTGGTGAAAAAAATCCTAGATATGATATTATATTAAAATATGAACAATTAGAAGAAAAAGATGGTATTATTAGTAAAAAAGAAATAAATGTTAATAGAGACCAACCTATTTCACAAGGTGAACCAGGAATAAAATACTATGATTTTGAAATTAAATATTTTAACTATCCAGGAGTTATTGGTTTAGAAAGACCTAATGATGTTTATTTTAATCCTACAACTTGGAAAAAAGATGTAAAAGGTAATTTTATTGGTCCTCCTCCAAAAGAAGTTAATTTTCAAATTAGTAAAGCAAAAGATTTTGTCAATAATAATAAAAACAATTTAGAACATTATAAATTGGGTAAAATTAATAGATATTACGGTCGTGATGTTACATCAGAAGCAATATCAGGTGATCCAGAAAGTGGATTGATATTATTAAATAAATTAAGAAATTTTGAAAATATCATTATAGTTGGTAATGGTCAATCTGGTGCTGGTAAAACTGCTGCTTTAATAAGTCGTACAACTAATGGAATCAACTATCCTGGTTTACTACCTTGTATTTCTAATAAATTAATCAAACCAAAAGATTCATACGATGATAATACACAATATTTTGAATTAGCAACTGTAAAATTAATAAATTTATATTTAAAACTTGATGATAATTTAAGTGAAATTGACAAAATGAAAGCAGAACATTATTTGCCTTATAATATAAAATTATTTGAAACTGATGAAGATGGTAATCCAATTAGAGATCAATCAGGTAATCCAAAAGAAATAAATGTTCCTGAATATAATTTTGAACCAGTAAATGGTCAATGGAGATGCAAAAATGAAGGTAATAAAAACAATAGATTATTAGATCAAATAATTGCTGAAGCATTTGAAATTAGAGAAGAAGAACCAACAAAAAATAATCCTAATAGTTCAAGAAGTCACATTGTTGTTTGTGTAACATTTACAGGAAAAAGACAAGATAAATCAGGTAATATAAAAGATGATTACGCAAGAATAGTTATTTGTGATTTAGCAGGTGTAGAAGATAGATTTACTTGTGAATTATCTGAATTAATTATTTTAGATAGAAACTATACTACAAAAAGTAATAAATATAAAACATTAAATGAAGTTGGAATACCATTTACTGAAGAACAAAGAACTAAAATGAGATTAAAACCAATACAATATGATAATTACTTTTGTTCTAATAAATATTACACTAATAATTTATTTCCAAATAAATTATTTACTGATAAAAAAAAATTAATTGATGAAATTATATTATTTAAAAAGCAATATGAAATACTAAAAAGTGGTAAAGATCCAATTAAAAATAAAATAGCTGAAAATATTGAAATGTTTATCACAAAACCTATTAATAATGATGACGATCATCAAGAATTTTTAGGAATGTTACAAGGTCAACTATCATCAATATTAGACAATAATGTATTACAAGAACTTTTAAAAAAAATTCAACCTTATAACTATCAAAAAGGAAAAGTTAATTTAGATGAATTAAAGGATCCTAAAGGAGTTCCTATTAAAAAAGATTCTTCATTAGAAATTAATTTAGGTACAATTAGTGAAATAAATAAAACTTGTAATACTATGGAAGAATGTTGTAAAATCAATAATGATAAAGATGTAAATGAAATATTAGAATTTATGAAAGATTTTACAAAATTACCTGATGGTACTGATGAAAGAGCACATGGTAATGATAAAGATTCTGTATATGGTAATTTTGAAATTATTTATAAAGGTAAAATAAATGAAGAAATTAAAGAAGCAATAAAAGATCAAATAAAACAGATAATAAATGAAGGTAAAGGAGGTTTATTTAGTTTGGAAGATAAAATTAACTTGGATTTAAATAAATTTCAACAAAAAATAGTTGATATAAATAACGAATATAAAAATAAAATAGAAAGATTAGAAAAAGAATGCCAAGATGAAAAAGCAAATGGAGGTAAAAATGAACAAAAATCAAAAGTTGAAATAAATAATAAAAAAGAAGAACTTCAAAAAATAATTAATACTTTAACAACAGAATTAAATAATCTATCATCAAGTATTAAGAAAATTAAAGAAAAAAATAAACTTTTAGTAAGTGCTTATAAAATAATAGAAAATACTAAAACACCATCAAATGCAATTACAGGATTAAATCCAGAAGTTTATTCAACAATTTTGAACCTATTTCCTCGTGATACAAACATAAAAGAATCTGCTAAGAAAACACAAATTAATACAGCCAAAAAAATTACTTCAGATAATATAACTAAAGCTGTAAATAAATTAAAATCAGAAATAGCAGATACTACAGTAGAAGATGAAAAAATAAAAAATTTATCAACCGAAATTAATAATCAAAATAATATTAAAAATTCATTAACTCCAGATAGTTTAAAACAAATGTTAGATACACAATCCGATGCAAAATTAAATGATGAAAAAATAAAAGCTACAAATGAAAATATTCAAAAATTAAGTGAAATAAATAATGAAATACAAAATACATACTACAATGAATTAATAAAACACAGACATTTAGAAGGTTCAAAACGTATTATAGATTATTTATCAAAACCAGAAAATAGAGCAAATGACATTGAAAAAGTTAGATATTTAATTCAACAACTTGTTAGATTCTCACAATTAGAATTTAATTGTATATTAAGAAGAAAAGAAGGATTTATGATTAATACTTCTTTAAAAGAAATGCAAAAATTTATAGGATCAATATTATTTGATTCAGCTAAAAGACGTTTTAATAAAGTATTAATTGAAAATAATTTGCTAAAAATGGATGAAAAAATTTATAGATATAATGACTATATAAAATATAATACAGATATTACACTAAGTTTAAATACTATATTAAAAAATATTAATTTACTAAAAGAACTTAAAAATACATCTTCAATTAGTGAAACAAAAGATAATATTATTAACGATTCTAAAAAAGTTAAGAAACAAGTATTACAATATTTTATGTATATCCTAGGTATAATTAATGGTAATGAAGAAAATTATCAAGAAAATATAGATTTAGGTGCTTTATTGATTTATATTTGTTTAATAAATACAATAATAACAGTATTAATTAATGATAAAATAAATTTTGATCTTATTGTAAATGCACTTTCAAAAATGGGTACTGATAATTATGAACAAATTTTTAATAATAAAATTATGAAAAATATAACCGGAAATATTGAGGTTGATTTAGATAATATAACATTTTTAAAACTAAGTGAAATTTTTAGTAAACTCATACATAAAGATAATAATACTAATGAACATAGTTTTGAAATATTAAAAATGTTTTATCAATACTCTAAAAATCCAACATTATCAACATTAAATGATATTTTCAATAAATTATTTAATAATAATTATGAAATAAAATGTAAAGATACAACAAAAATATATGACAATAAAAATAAAATTAATTCTAATAATGATTTCTTTAAAAATTTTTGTATAGATTTACAAAATTTATGGGATAAATTAAATAATTATACAACAAATAATATTAATATATTCAAAGAAGAAGTTAGAAAAGCAACATACGATAATTCTACTTTACATCCAACTCCATTATTATATTCTTCACCCAGTATTGATTCTTGTGTTTTAGCAAAAAATAAATTTGATGATGAATATGATAAATTTTACAATTATAAGAAAAATGATAGTGCATTAGAATTTTTATTCGAAATTATGACTTCAAAAGATAATATTATTAAAACAAGTTCTGGAAAACAAATTGATTTTGGTGTAAAAGGATTCGGTTTGGAAATAGAAAATTCAACCCTTGTTATTTTTACAGTAATTAATATAACACCAAATCCAACAGCACCAACAAATAATCCGCCAACTCCTCCATTCATTAATATAAATAAATTAAAATTAATTTATAAAACAGTATCTATTGAAGATTCTGGAAGTACAACCGTTGAAAGTGTAATAAGATCAAGTGAATCACTAATGCAAAAAATAGGTAATATTGGTCAAAAATATTTAAAAAAATTAGAAAAATATGATTTTTATGCTCCTTTTGTTACCAATATATTTAATGATATATTAAATTCTGCTGATAACATTATTAAAGAAAAAGGTAAACAATTAAAAGAGAAAGTAATTGATTTTATTGATAGTAATAATGCAACCACATTATTAGGTACAGTTGACTTTGAAAAATTTACAAAAATTAGAGATCCAACCCAACCATATTTTATTTGTGATGATAAACAAGAAAGTATATTAAAACAATTAGTTGATGTTAAAAGATTTGAAGAATTATTACAAGATGAAAAAGAATTATTACAAGATGAAAAAGAAATAGAAAAAATAAAATCTAAAAATATTTAATGTTAGGAGATATTTATTTTGATAAAATAAACAATAAAATTGATAAAATGGATATTAATGATATAAATTTTAATATTAAAATTAATGATCTTCAAAAAAAAGTTAACTTATTAAAAAATTATAGTAATCTTTATGGTGGAAATGAAAAACTATCAGAAAAAATTATAACTTTAGTTGATAAAATTGATAAGTTAAAAGAATATAATCAACAAATTAAAGAAAAAAATGAAAAACTAGAAGAAAAAAATAAAAAATTAGAAGAACAAAATGAAAAATTAGAAGAAAAAAATAAAAAACTAGAAGAAAAAAATATATTTTATAAAAGTGAGTTAAATAAAAAAGAAGAAGAAATTAAAATATTAAATGACAAAATAAATACTTTAAAAAATAAAAATTCTAAGTAAATATATATTAAATGGCAACACAACAACAAGTATCTACAAATGAAAAAACATTTAAAGATTTTGTTAAAAGAATAACAACTGCATTAAATATTGATAATACTAATGCAGATAGATTAAGTAACGAGTTATTCACAAAATTTGGAAAAGAAGATCAATATAAATTATTAACTAATCAAGATATTACTCAATTATTAAAGGCAGATGAAAGCATTAAAGAATTAGAAAGCAAAATGAGTCCTTATTTTAAAGATGTACAAAATAATTGGAAAAGTCTATTAAACAATTTGGGTAAATTACAAGCATTAATATTTATTAAAAAATTAGAAGAACCAACACCTGATTGTGCTGGTATAATCAATGAAATTGTTACTGCATTAAATAATAAAATTTCAACTGTCAACACTATTTTAGAAAATAATATTAAAATTTCTGAAAAAGCAACACAAAGCAAACAAAAGTATTTAAAATATAAATCTAAATATTTACATTTAAAAAATAATATGTAATAATTTATAATGATTGTACCGTTTTTTAAAAAAACAACTACAGATGATATAAATAAATTAGATAATCAATTAGGTATTGTTAGCAGTAATATAAATAAATTAAGTATTGTTACAGATGATATAAATAAATTAGATAATGAATTAAGTATTACATCTGAAACATTAAATAATGATACTCAAATTATAAATAATTTATCAAAAATGATAAATAACTATATTATTGAAAAACCAATCGATGTAAAATTAGAAAATAAAGAATATATCAAGAAAGATGAAGATATTCCTGTTACTAAAGTAATTGATAATATTACAAATACTTTAGATATTAATAATCTAAATTCTATTACAGAAAATAAAAAAAAAATTAGAATCAAAAAACAACCAATATTAATTAATAGACTATTAAATAATAATGTCAGATTAAAAAACCTTCAAAAATATGTCAAAAATAATAAAAATCTAAATGAAAAAATAGATAATTTAAAAAATAAAATGTCAATATTACAATTTAATTCATTAATTGAAAAAGAAAATAATAATGAACTGTTAAATGAAGTTATTAAAACAATTGATAATAAATTGTATAATATTAATAATGTATTAGAAAATAATTATAATCAAAATGGTGGAACCTCCTCACAATATTATTATAAATATCTAAAGTATAAAATAAAATATTTAGAACTTGTTAGTTCTATTTAATATTATCTAATTTTTTTTTATCATATAAAATAGTTTTTTTTGAAATTAAAAACATTGTAAGTATATTTATTTCTAATCTATGAAGATTTGATATAATTTTATCATTATTATTTATATCATATTGTTGTAATATTTTAATTTTTTCTTTGATAAATTCTTGATCTTCTAAATTTAAATTTCCTATTTCTTTCAAAATATTTTCAACTAGTTTAAATTTATCTGGATATTTTTCGTAAAGTTTGATTAAATATTCTTTCATAATTATTATATTAGATATTTTTTATGAAAAAATTGAATTTTTTATTACCTAATGATAATTACTCATAATATGTTAAAATTAATATGTTTTTTAAGTATTATTTATATTGTAAGTGGATTTTATACTACTGTACCTGAAGGTTATATTGGAATATATAGAATTATGGGTCAGATTGATAATCAAATAATATCAAAATTAAGTTTTTATTTGCCTATTTATTCTGATATAACATTAGTAAAATATATTCAAGATACTGATCATGTTACCAATGTAAAATGTGTATCTAAAGAAGGAGTTGATATAAATATTCCTGACATTGAAATTGCAAATAAAATTGATAAAAATAAAATAATTGAAATGGTCAAACAATATGGTTTCGATTATGATACTAAACTTGTTGTAAAACCATTAGCTCAATATATGAGAGAATTATGTGCTAGCCGTACTGTTGATCAAATTGAAATTGAAGATTTTCATAAACTGGATGATCTACTACAAACAGAAATTCAACGACAGGTCAATTCTATTGATTCAGGAATTACAATTGATTATGTTAGAGTAACAAGTGTAGTTGTTCCACCTCAAATTAAAGATAAACGTCTTAAATTAGCTGAAGAAAAAGCTAATAAAATTCTTGCCGAAGAAGCAATGAAGCGCAAAGAAGTAGAAAAAGCAACTGAAGCATTAGTTGCAAAACGTGATAATGACATAAAGATGGAAAATACACGAATGGAAAATGAACGTTTAATGCAACATGCAGAAGCTGAAAGAAAACGTAAAGGAATAGAAAATGCTATTATTCTTGAAGCAACACAAACAAATGTTCAAAAAATTAAATTAGAAGCTATAGCTAATGCAGAAAAGATGGAACTTGAAGCAAAAGGTTTAAGAGAATTATTTGCAATACCTGAATATGCTAATGTTAAAAAATTTGAAGCTATTTCTGATAAAACTGAAATGGTTTACTGGGGTAACCAATTACCTACAAATGTATTTATGGGAAATATCCCAACAACAAATTAAATTATTTTATATGAAAAAATTGAATTTTTTATTACTTGGTCATTATAATAATCTTTTATGTTTAAATTAATTACTTATTTATTGATTATTTATATTGTATCTGGATCTAAATGTAATTTTTCTATTTCTGGAAAAGATTCTAGTATAGAATTTAAAGGTAAAGTTTTATATAATGGTATTTTTAATTATCTTTTTAGTAAAGATATTTATTGTATTGGTAATTGGATAATGAAATCATCAAACGATAATGATAATTATAAGTTAGAATATAATGGTGCTATTAAAAATGGTATGCCACATGGTGTAGGTCAAAATACAATGATAACACATAGTTATGGTATTAACAATGATACACAAGCACAGTATTTGTATACTGGTGGTTGGGTAAATGGTTATAAAGAAGGCAATGGATTGTTGAATTTAACATTTATAAATCAAAATACTACAAATAATCTAATTCAAAAAGGAAAATTTGAAAAAAATAATATTATTGTTGGTTTCGAATTTACATACTCATTAAATAATAATGTTTGTTCTGTTTATAATGGTAAATTCAAAGATAATAGACCAAATGGTTATGGCATTATAAACTATAATAATGGAACAAGTATTGAAGGAGAATTTGTAAATGGTAATATGGTTAATATAAATAATATTTTTGAAAGTAAAATTAATGAATTTAATTGTTTAGAAACACTTATTCAAGTAAAATACTAGAAAGAAAATCATTTATTTATATGCACCTGAATATTTAGACTAGATACTTAATTACATATCTAAAAAAATTGAAATAAAAAATGTTTTATGGTTTCATTTAATGAATGTTTGTATCCTATGATTTAGTTGTTATTAATAACAATTATTTTATAGGGTTTTCATAATCTTGCAAATTATGAATAATTAACGCGAGAAGCATTTTACATAACTTGAAGCCTTGAAAAGTTAAATTGTGTGAAGCTAAAGCACAATTCAGGACAACTGTCCAAAGGCAAGAGAATTATATTCTCTTTTGAGAAGATGTTGTTGATGATGGAATTAATTGATGATGAATGATGAAGAAAATGATTGTTGTTGATGATGAAAATGATTGATGATGAGAGATGAAGGCGCTTGTAAAAAAACTACAAGTTTGTGAAATCCATAAAATACCCTTTTTTTTAATCCACTAATTAACTAACTAAGCACCCACACCATTTTCTTGTATTATAAATTAAACGTTGTGTTTTAATTTATTTAAAAAATAAATTATTATATTATGAAATATCCTAATGTAATTTTTTTTAGGAAAGATGAATATGATATTGTTGATGGTTTTTTTGATAAAAATAAAGAAAAATTATTATTTAACTTAAATATAACATCTGATTTAGATGAATTAAATAAATTAAATGATTCAAATTATCATTTAATTGTAACATATGGTGATTCAAATATTTATCTGAAAGATGTGAATAATATATTATCTAATAGAATTAAAAAAAGATGGTTACATTTTAATGAAATAAATGATATAAATCAATTTAATAAAAGTATTAATTATTGTTTTATTAATAATATTCTAAAAACTAACCGTGTAAAGTTTTCAATATTTACAACATGTTATAATTCATATGATAAAATATTAAGAGCATATAATAGTATTAAAAATCAAACTTTTAAAGATTGGGAATGGGTTATTTTAGATGATTCGCCTGATGAAAAACATTTTAATTTTCTTAAAAATATATTAATTAATGATAAAAGAATAAGATTATATAAAAGGAGTGAAAATAGTGGTAATATTGGTAATGTTAAAAATGAAGTTGTATCATTGTGTAGAGGAGAATATTTATTAGAACTAGATCATGATGATGAAATATTACCTGATGTATTAAATGATTCTGTAAATGTTTTTGAATGTAATCCTGAAATTGGTTTTATATATATGGATTATACAAATATAACAGAAGATGGGAAAATGGTTAAATATTCAGATTTTTTTTCATTTGGTTATGCGGGTTATTATTGTTATAAATATAATAATAAATGGTATTATGTTGCAAGTACACCAAATATAAATAATATAACACTGAGTCATATTATTTCTGTACCAAATCATCCTAGAATATGGAGAAAAGATATATTATTAAAAATAGGAAATTTTTCAGAGTTTTTACCAATTTGTGATGATTATGAATTAATTCTTCGTACAGCTATAAATACTAAGATGGCTAAAATTCACAAGTTAGGATATATTCAATATATGAATAATAATAATAATAATTTTTCATTAATAAGAAATTCTGAAATTAATAGATTATGTCAAGATGAAATATATCCTCAATACTATGATTTATTGAATATTAATAAAAAAATGCAAAATTTAGATGCATTTGAAGATTTTAGTGTTTTAGGAAAAGAAATATGGAAAAGAGATAATTATGAACATAAATATTGTAATAAAATAATTAATATTAATTATGAAACACAATATTGTATATTAGGTGTTGAAACATTATTAATAAATGAAAAATATATAATGGAACTTTATAAAAATGATAAAAATGACTTTATATTATTAGAAAATGAAAAAACAAATATAGAATTAATGAATTTACTTGATGAAAAAAAATTAGATAGAATAAAATGTTATTCGCTTATTAATAATTCTATAGATGATTTAATATCTTATTTTAAATTAATATATAAAAGTTGTGATGAGTATGTTATATTATTAAATGATAAAATTTCAACAAATATAAGTATAAAAATAAATCAATTAGTTAAAAATAAAAATGCAAAAAAAATAACAATAATAACACCTTCAATAAGACAAGAAAACTTATCACAAATCAAAGACAGTATAAATTTTGATTATATTAATGAGTGGATAATTGTTTATGATGAAAATATAATTAAAGAAAATCCATACTTATTTAAAAATGAATCTAAAATTACTGAATACTTACATAAAAATGAAAAAAGCACTGCAGGAAATAGTCAACGTAATTTTGCATTGTCTAATATTAAAAATAAAGATACATATATATATTTTTTAGATGATGATAACATTATGCATCCTGAAATATATAATTTATTTGACTGTTTAGAAGATAACAAAATATATTCATTTAATCAAAAAAGACCAGCTAATATTTTTCCTTTTAAAGATGTATTAAAAGGGAATAATATTGAAGTTTATAAAATTGATAGTGCTATGTTTTTAATTGATTACAACTTGTGTAAAAATATAGAATGGTCTATTGAAAAATATAATGCTGATGGATTTTATATTGTAGACTGTTATAATAGCAATAAAGATGCATGGATATTTATTAATAATATTCTTGCTTATTATAATATATTATCTAAATAATATTACACCAAATTCACTAAAAAATGTAATTGCATCTATTAAGCTTGATGCAATTTGACGCTAATATTACTATTAGACTTGACATCTTTTACTTTTCTATCAGATAATTTATAGCTTCTTTTAAATTTTTCTGGAAGATCTTTATTAAGATATAGAGAAATGTATTATTTATGTATAGAGAAATGTATTATTTATGTATAGAGCAATGAATTATTTATATATAATATTTTTTGTGTTTATAAAAACAAGTTTATGTATACATTTAAGTAAAGAATCACAACAAAGAATCAAAAATATTATTCAAAATCCAGGAACTACAATAGAAATGCGAGAACAAATAAATAACATATTATTTAATAGCTACAAAAAATGGGCTGAATATAAGGCTCTAAATTTTAAACAGCTACATAGTAATATTTGTTATCACATTAAAAATGATGAGATGAAATCTTATGCTTTATTTGGATTATATCAAGGTATTCAGAGATACAATGGAAATAATACATTTATAACTTATATTGATTTTTATATTAAACACGAATTACAAAAAGGGATGGTAAAATTGATACCAATTAATGCATTACCAAAAACATTTATGAAAAAAAAAAAGTCAGTAGAAGAAAATAAAAAATTATATAATATTTATTTGAAACCAATATATATTGGATTTGATAACTATTTAATGGAAACCACTGAATACAATTCTTTATATTCTAACAAAAACAGGTGGTTAAATAATGAAAATGATTTAATGTTTCAAATAAAAATTTGGAAAGAAATTTATAAATTACCACCATTTCAAATGAAAATAATGTATTATAAATATTCTAATGATTTTGAAATGATACGAACAAATAGTGAAATTGCAGAAATAATGAATTGTCCAATAAATAAGATTAACCTAAATTTGATTGATATAAAAAACAAATTATTACCATTTATAGACAACTTTGACTCTAATATGTAATTTACAATAATTAAAAAAATTGAAAAAAATATACTAAGACATAGGTTAAGAATTTTAAGAGTTATTTATCAAGTATTGGAATTTCACATAAAGTTGGACTAACACCTAAAAAGTCTAATAATAATAGTACGACATTTAATGCAACACCTGTTGCATTTACTATGTCAAATGGAGGTTATCATATGGTTTTAACTTCTCCACAACAAATGGTTTTAACTTCTCCACAACAAATGGTTTTAACTTCTCCACAACAAATGGTTTTAACTTCTCCACAACAAATGGTTTTATCTTCTCCACAAAAAAATTATTGTAAAGCACCAGGTTGTACATCTTGTAAAGCACCAGGTCAAACACATTATTGTCGGATTTGTTACAGTACAGATAGTAATCATCGCTCAAGAAATTGTCCCTTAAATAATCATATTTATTGTAGAGCAGTTGGTTGTAATTCATGTACTCGACCTGAACAGAAACACTATTGTAGTAGTTGCGGCGATGATGATAGTAATCATTTAACACAAAATTGTAAAAGAGTAAATAATATTATTTATTATAATAATGATGATCGTAATCATTTAAAATCAAATAGTGTAAAAGAAATACCTCCAAAAAAGACTCCAGTTATAATTAATGGAATCTTAATGTATGTTTAGTTTATAATTATTTGTAGTATCTTTTAATTTAACTAAAAATTTGTTAAAATTATTACAAACTGTGTAGATGTCTACATGATTTATACTATTAATTAAATCACTTAATTCATTTGTAATATTAGAATTAAATAGTAATACAAATATATCATAATATTCTAATATTTTTGATATTAATTGTGATGTAATAAAATCATTTTCATAATTTTCGATTTTTAATTCATTAAAAATCGAATTATTAATATCATTTAATATATTATTTGTTATATTTTTATTCATTAAGTTTCTATAAATATACAAATTTATATTTATAAAATTTTTTAGTTCTTTAATAATATATTTTTGAAATAATTTTACGTATTCTTTGTTTTCACTTATATTTTTTTTTAAATCTTCATTATTAGTTATCTTAATTAATTTATCATTTTTTATAATTGGAAAATTTACTGTTAAATCAGTTGTACATGTATTTTCATTATCATAATTAAATCCATAACATATTAAATCATTATATTTTTTTTTGTATTCTGTTTTAGAATATATATCAAAAAAATATTTTTCCAAATCAAAAAGTCCTCTTCCTGTATAATCATTAAAAATCAATAATTTATTTTGATCCATAATAGTAGTATTAATAATATTTAATAATTCTAAGTTGTCACTATTATTAAATTTAAATTCTTCCTCTAAATAATATATATCAAGATTTTCACCAATTATATTATTATTATAGCAAATAATATTTTGTAAATATGATGTTAGATAATAAGGTTTTTCAAATTTATTATCAATATTTATTATTCTTATTTTTTTTTTAGTTTTTTTATAAATACTTTCTAAAAATGGTGGAAATTGTTGCCTATCTTTATCTTCATTTGTATTTCTAATATTAGCACTTCCAATAGAAAAATATGTAATATCATATGGATCATCAATAATATTGTTTAGAATATTGTTCATAATACTAAATAGATAACTAAAATAAATAAATAATCAATTTTTATGGATGATTGTCATTAAAATCACATAAAATATCGTTGTAATCAATACAATAACTAATCTGTCCTGAAAAACTAAAAGTTTGACATCTTACAGTAATTCTATTACCTAATTGGGTAGCATGGATATTTGTTCCACATTTACAACAATTATTATTTATATTATTGATACGATTTGCTTGAGTATATCTTTTATCATACTGCGTGTGTTGTACATTTTTACTTGTTTTTCCCATAAATTTTTATATAATGGATAATAGAGTTAAAAATTTAATTTTTCTTTAAGTAACAGAAATTAATAAAAATTTACATAAACCCTTTTTCTTTTAAAATTATAATGAGTTTATTTGAACAAATAGATAATATAGAGAATGAATGTTATGAATATAAAATGTTTGATGTTATTGATACACTAATTAATACTTTAACTGAACATAAAACATATGCTGAAACAATGAATAAGTTATTTGAAGTTATTGAAAAAATAAATCCTGTTAGTATTGAATTTATACTAAAAGTAATTTATAAAAACTTTTTGTCTACAAAATGGCAAGTTAAAAATGGTGCTTTAGAATTACTAAATCATTGTGCTATAAAACATAGTAGAATGATAAATTACTATATTCCAGAAATTATTGAAAATTTAATCATAATGTCTTGTGAAGTTAAAAAAGAAATAAAAACAAGTGTAAAAATATGTTTTGAATCTGTAGCTAAAACTATTGATAATGTTGACATAAAACATTTAATACCATTTGTTATTTCAGCATATCTAAATCCTGCTACAGAAACACAAAATGCATTAGATAAATTAGTTAGTACACCATTTGTAAATGATATTGATTTACAAACACTTGGTTTTTTAACACCTTTGCTATTAAAATCCATGAGAACTAGAAAAATGGTTTATCAAAGAAGAGCAGCAGTAGTTATTGAAACATTATGTAAATTAATTAAAGATCCTATTTATGCAATGATTTTTTATCCAAAATTAGCACCGGAATTAGAAAGATATAAAGAAGAAATTGCCGAAATTGAAATTAGAAATGTTTGTACAAACTCATTAAATATATTAAATAAAGTTTATGAACAAGGTAATAATAAATTACTAGAAAGTTTTACTTATGATAATTGTTTAAATGAATATAAATTAGTTTGTGAAAAATATAATTTAGACTATACAAATGCTGTTGTAAATTATTCATGTAGTTTATGTTATATTTTAGCTAAAAACCAAATTCTTGATGATAGTTTATGGTTTTGTTGTATATATAATTATTTTAAATTTATTAGTCCAGAAAATAAAATTGATGAAGTATATGATGAATTAAAAAATAACATAATTAAAAATATAGTTATTAATGAATATAATCCAGAAGATGATGAAGAAAATTTATGTGATTGTATGTTTTCATTAGCATATGGTACAAGAGTATTACTACATCAAACTCCATTTAAAGTAAAAGTAGGAAGAAAATATGGTTTAGTTGGTCCTAATGGTGCTGGTAAATCAACATTAATGAAAGCAATTGCAAATAAAAATCTACAAGAATTTCCTCAAGAATTAAAATGTATTTATGTTGAACATGATATTCAAGGTAATAAATCAGAATTAACAGTTCTTGATTATGTTTTAAATGATGAGAAAGTTATTGAACAAGGATTAACAAATGATTTTGTTCATAAATCATTAATTGATATTGGATTTTATCAAGAAATGATTGATGGACCTGTAACAGCATTATCTGGAGGTTGGAGAATGAAATTATCATTATGTAGAGCAATGTTATTAAATCCGGATATGTTATTACTTGATGAACCTACAAATCATTTGGATGAATTTGCTGTAAAATGGCTTGTTAATTATGTTCAAAATTTAACAAAAACTACATGTTTAATTGTATCACATGATACAAAATTTTTAGATCACGTTTGTACTAATATTATTCATTATGAAAATTTAAAATTAAAAATGTATAGAGGTAATCTTGCAGATTTTGTTAAACTTAAACCAGAAGCTAAACAATATTATTCATTAGTTACAGAAAATTTATCATTTACTTTCCCAGATCCTGGTCCATTAGAAGGGGTTAAATCATTAACTAAATCTGTACTTAAAATGAAAGAATGTCATTTCCAATATCCAAAATCAACAAAACCGCAACTAGTTGATGTAAGTATTCAAGTATCATTAGCTAGTAGAGTAGCAGTTGTTGGTGTTAATGGAGCTGGTAAATCAACTCTTATTAAATTATTAGTTGGCGAACTTGAACCAAACCAAGGATATATAGAAAGACATCCTAATGTTAGAGTAGCATATGTTGCACAACATGCATTTCATCATATTGAAGATCATTTAGAAAAAACACCAATTGAATATGTAATGTGGAGATATAGAGGTGGATATGATAAAGAAGCCGTTGGTAATGATGCATATACATTAACACCAGAAGAACTAGCTGCAATTCAAAAACGTGCTAAAGAAAATAAAGAAATGATAATTACTGAATTAATCAATAGAAGAACTGGTAAAAGAGAACATGAATATGAAGCTAAAAATGATCAATTAGATATTACCCAATGGTTTACAAAATCCGAATTAATAGAAATGGGCTATGAAAAAATGGTAAAAGAAAAAGATTTACAAATTGCTTCTGAATCTATGTTGGGACAAAGAAAATTAACTACTGGTGAAATTCAAAAACATTTTGATAATTTCGGTCTTGAACCTAATTTTGCTCAACATAGTAAAATTGGTAGTTTATCTGGAGGACAAAAAATGAGATGTACACTTGCTGGTTGTACATGGAATTTACCACATATTATTATTCTTGATGAACCTACTAACTTTTTAGATAGAGATTCACAAGCTGCATTAACAGGTGCAATTAAAAATTTTAAAGGTGGTGTATTAGTAATTTCACATAACTCTGAATTTTATGAATCTATTTGTACAGATAAACCTGAAAAATGGCTTTTAGAAAGTGGTAAATTATCTATTATGGGTGGAGAATGGATGGATGCAGTTGAAAAAGCTAGAAAACAAGCTGAAAAAGAAGCTTCTAAAAAATTAAATTTTGATAAAGAAGAAGAAAAATTTGATTCTTTAGGAAATAAAGTTGAAGTTAAAAAAGAAAAGAAAGAATTAGATAGAGGTCAAAAGAAAGCATTATTAAAACAAAAGAAAGAAATGGAAAAAAGAGGCGAAGATACTTATGAAATTGATCAATTATTAGGTCTTGAATAATAATTAAAACTATATATCTTATTAATTTATAAAGTATTTTAAAATCTTTTCTTTTTTTGGTGATCTTTTGCTCTTACATATACAGATGATAATTCATAATAAGGTATAAGTAATGTTTCCCAAACTAGATGTACTGAAAATAATAAATAATCAAAATCTTTATCCATACTTTATAATGTAATAGATAATTGTTTAAAAATCAATTTTTATAAGAGACGCATAATTATAATAATTATGAAATATCTATCATTAATAATTTTTTTTTGAAATTTTCTAAAATAGTTATAATGGAAATTCAAGAATTAAGAAATTTATATTTAAATAAAATAATAAAACATATAAATAAAGTTAATAATGAATTAACTATATATAATCAAAGTAATGTACAAAGCGGTGGTATGGATTTTGCTCCTTTTATACCTAGTAGACATACTCATCATAATGATCATATTGATAACGCAGCTAATTCAATAAATAGATTAAGAGACGAGATATCAAGATTAAAATCATTACAAACTGATCATGATTCTAAAAACAGAGAAATAGAAAGCTTAAGAAATCATATAAAAGAAATACAAGAAGAAAAAACACAATTACAAGAAAATATAAAAACATTAACTAAAGATAAGCAAGAATTAGAAAATCAAATATTAATATTAAGAAAAGAAAATTCTCAATTAAGAGAACATATATCTGAATTAGAAGCAAGATTAGTTAATTTAGAAAGACAATTAGCCACATTATTAAAAGAAATTGAAAAATTAAACGAAACCTTAAGAAAATTAGAAGATGAATTAAGTAACTTGCAAAGAGAAAATGAAACTTTAAAGAGTGAAATTGAAAGGTTAAGATTATTAGAACAGACCAAAACTAAAGAAAATGATGAATTAAAAATACAAGTAACGAAATTAACAAGCAATATTAAAACTATTGGAAATACTTCTAAAAATAAATTAGTAGACTATTATGTTTATTCTATCGAAATTATTAAAAATCATATTAATCAAACATTAATAGAAATTAGTAGACTAAAAAAATCCATTGAAATATCAAAAACCCAATTAAAAAAAGAAAGATCTTCTTCAGAAATAACTAGGAATAGTATTGAAGCTAACACCGAATATGATAACGTAAATTTAAATACTATATTTGATACAACCCGAAAAGCACAAGAATATAAAAGAACTGATATAACTGATATAGATGATTTTATTAATAATATAACAATAAATGCTATAGATACTTATTATCAAAGTGAATTAACTAGAATTAAGCAATATATGGAACAAGTTAATACTTATGAAAATAATATTCACGCTAGATATAAACAGTTATCAGATGTTATGGGAACTATATAACAATAGATTTTTTACAAAAAATATTTTATTTATTTAATTCACTAATAAGATAATTATTATAATTAGTCATTTCTGATATAAATTCTACAAGTTCTTTATTTTCATCTGTTAATGCTTTATTTTCATCTGTTAATGCTTTATTTTCATCACTTAATCTTTGATTTTGATCAGTTAATAGATTATTATTATCGGTTAACGTTTGATTTCTATCTCTTAATTCACTCAATTGACTTTTTAATAATGCATTTTCATTAATTAAATCTTGATTAATTAAAAATACTTTTTTTTCTTCTTCTTTCATTTTATTTCTTAATTCATCATATGAATCACTTAATTTATGAAATTCTTTGAGTTTATCTCTTATTAATGATTCTAATATATTAATCTCATCAGTCATGGTTTTTTTATCATCATCATATTGTCGTTTCATTAGTGCTATACGATATGTTATATCTACTAATATATTTTGCTGTTCTAATATATCTCTTTCATTTTTTGATTTAACTTGTTTAGTATTATCAATAATTGTTTGTCTTTCTTTTTTTAATTCTTCAATTTCCTTTTTTAATTTTGATAATTCTGTTTTAGATTTATTAAGTTCATATTCATCACCTTTTAAATTTTTTATTGATCCAACATTTTTTTTAAGTTCATTTTTTAATTCATCTTTTTCTTTTTCTAAACTTTCAATAGTCTTTTCTAAATTAAAAATTCTACTTTTGTATATTTGAATTAGATTACTTAATCTTTCATTTTCATTTAATAAATCTTTATTTGACGTAGCTAGTTCTATTAATTTTATTAGATCATTTCCTAATTTATCAAATAATTCTTTATGTTTTTTTGATAATTTTGGATTTGGGTTTTCGAATAAAAGCATTTAAATTTGTTTAGATTATTTTTTTATAAGAATAATTAATGGATAAAATTCAAAATATAGGTAAAGCTACAGAAGCGATAAGCCACATAAATGATAAATTAATAGATAGTCTTATGATTGAATTAAGTTCACTACGAGATAAAGTTAATAAAGGTAGCAACTTATCTGATGTTTCATCAAGATTATTATTAATAAATAAAAAATTAGAAGAATTAAAAAATTCATATGAATCAACTTCTGTAACTAATCAAGAAAATAAAAGATTAATATTAAATCAAATAGATTATATTAGTAATTCTTTTTTTGATAGTGATTTAGATCCAAAAATTGGTGAAGATAATTTAGAAAAAATAAAGTTTGTTGAATTAGTTAATCCTGAACCAATATTACAACAAACTGGTATTTTTATTAAAAATATTGAAAATGATTTGGAAAAATTAGTTAGATTAATTAATAGTCATATTGAATTAGACAAAAAAAAATTAGTTGAATATGAATCTAGTATTAATAATAAAATGAATGAACTAGGTATTATTAATGAAAAGATAAATGAAACTATTGGCAAAATTGACAGAATAAATAATACATATACAGATTATATCAAACAATATGATAATATTGGAACATTTGATTTAAATAATTCTTATTTTTTTCCAAATGAATGTCTTAATGAAGATAATCCAGAAATGGTTTCATACTCAAGAATAAGTGTAACAAGTGATGAAGAATTAAACGTAGATGCTGAATTTCAATTATTGAAAGAATCTATTCAAAGTATTAATATTTTAAATCCTATTGATAAAAAAACTACTATAGCTACTCTTATGACTGATCCAAATACATTAGATAAACTTTTGTTAGGAGGATCAACCATATCAAAAAAACCTCCAGCTTCATCACAAAAAAGAACTCAAAGTTATGGTATACAATCTCATGAAAATTATTATCAACATGTATTAGATTATTCTATTAAATTAGAAGAGATCCAACGCAAATTTAGCTATTTTAAAAATAAATGTAGATCATTTAATATTAAATATATCAGAATGTACAATCATGTATTATTTATTGTAAATTATTTAAAATTAACTGTATTAGATCAAAATAAAGATTATCAAATTTATAATTATATAGGATTAAATACACTTATATATTACAAAGAAATAGTTGACAAAATTATAGAATCAATTAATAAAAAAACAACTCTTGGGAAATATTTTAATAAATATCATTATATTAACATTAAAATTTTAAAAAAATTTTTTGAATTTATTAATCAAAATTGGAAGGAATATGGTACATATTGTACCAAATTTAATAAAGAAGATGATAAAACAACTAATCCTGTTAGAATTGCAACTTCTAAATTATATCTATATCATAAAAATTTACTTAATAACCAATATATTAAAAAATCTGTTTTCATTTTTAATTCAATGAAAGATTTATTAGATAAATTTAAATCATTATCATCACCTCCAGTAGCAGTATATTTAAGAATTAATCATAATCCAAGTATAGATTTAAAAGAAAGTAATAAAGTATTTATTAAAGATAATGATAAAATTGGAAATATAAACACTGAATCATTAAGTAGATGTGCCTTAAAATCTCAACATAGATCAATGAGTAATATAGGAAATGTAAAATTTGCAGAAGTTTTTGATAGTGAAACATTTAATGATAATTCTGTATTATCCAAATATATGTCTATACCTACATTTTTATCACAAGGTAAATCAATTATGTTATTAACATATGGTTATTCTGGTGTTGGTAAAACATTTACTGTATTTGGTACTCATAGTACACCAGGTATGCTTCAAACAGCAATAGGTAATATACAGCATCAACATGGAATTTATTTTAGAGCATATGAATTATATGGTCTTGCATTTCCATATAAAAGTTATTGGGATAGAAAACCTGAAGATTATCACCAATTTATATATGATTATACAATAAATCAGAATATGCCATCAGAAATAAACTCATCTAGTATTAAAGGGTTTGTTAATCAAATAGATCAAAATCCAATAACTACAGGTACTAGTTTTAAGGAACTGACTCATGATAAATTGTTAAATTTTCAAGAAATTATTGATAATATCGATTCTACAAGAGAACTTCAAGGCAGAATTAAGAAAACAAAAAATAATATAAAATCTTCAAGATCGATAATGATTTTTGATTTTAAAATTAAAATTAAAGAAACTGGTTATTATGTAGAAGATTATGTAAACTTTGTTATAATTGATTTACCTGGTAAAGAAAATATAAAAGAAACATTTGTAGAAGAAAATATATGTATTCCATTAAAAGAAAGTTTATTTCCATTTACAGGAAATATGGCATTCTTAAGTCCATTATCATTAATGTTAGATAAAACTATTGCTAATAAATTTGTTACTGAATTTAGTAATTTAAGTAATGATCAAAATTTTAATATCACATATTTAGGAGATGAATATATAAATAGTGATTCTAATTATAATACATACTTGAAAAAGATAAAAGAGAAAGGGAATAGTGATTATGGTTTAGAAATTATGAGAAATATTATAAATAATAATAGATTTGATCTATTAAGTCAATTTTATGAAAAATATTTATTTAATGAACCAACTATTGATGGTTGTTACAAAAACAAGGGTTATTCATTAGCACCATTTGAAGGATATTATATTAATGAAAATATAATTGGATTATTATCAAGTTTATTAAAAAATCTTTGCCTTAATAATAGAGTTATTGAAAGACAAGATGAAATTTTTTTACGATATGCGAAGGATAATGATAATTTTAAATCCCATGCAAATATAACAAAAGGAGGAGAAGTTACAGGTAGTTATATAGGTAAAATAGATAATGAAGTTAAAGCTCAAACTTATTTTTTTAGATTCTTGATAAAAGAACATACAAATGAACAACTTATTAATGATTTGATTAATAATTCATATGATTATAATAAAATATTTAATGTTGATAATCCTCCTATAGAAGGATTATTAGAACCTTATTTTAAATATATTAAAAACTTTTATGTATTTTATGTTGTTTCCAATGATGATCTTTCTAAATGTGATAAACAAATTAAACTAATTGCTGATTCAAAAGTATTTTTAGATGAATTAAATAGATATAATGAAGATAATAATAAGAAAACTCCCGAAGGTAATTGTACAAATAAATAAAATAATTTCTAAAATTTAATATTATGAATAAATTATTAGATGATATTTCTAAATTGCAATCACAAATTACTGATACACAATATTTAGAAAATATTGATACAGAATTAAAAACACTACCGCAAGAATATAGTAAAATTAATAAAAATACTTTTAATGAATTTTATGATTTTGAAAATAAATATGAAAAAAAAAAAAAA
>Ga0209189_1000130_pt1 | contig 63693 bp, 54 predicted proteins | sample C_130820_EF_Meta_FD_187308 | JGI IMG/M metagenome (GOLD analysis project Ga0209189, IMG submission 187308) | Freshwater microbial communities from Lake Croche, Canada to study carbon cycling - C_130820_EF_MetaG (SPAdes) (version 3) | ecosystem: Environmental > Aquatic > Freshwater > Lake...
TAAATTAGTTTTTATCAAATTCGTGAGATTTATCTTGTATTCATTCATACATTTCTCGTGAATGATTTTTTCCGGGATTTTATTACTATCCCTATTTATTTCTTCTATTATACCCTTCCTTTTTACTGAACACGCAACGCAACTACATCCATTATCCGTATAATGATATTTATGAACATAAGAATAATGTCTGTTTTCTATACATATCTCCTTATATAATTTATATTCATCTACGCTATAATAACTACAAGGGCCTTCTACCTTGCACCTCCAAATATTCAAATATTCTTCTCTCTCTATTTCTGAATAATAATACTTCAAACTCTTACAATTTTCAACTATTTCTAACAAGTTTACTGGTATCTTATATTCTCTTTTAAATTTCTCAAATAAATCCTTTATTTCTTTATTACTTGTTTTATAATCATTTATCACAACCATTTTTATTCTTAAAATATTACTCAATATTGATGCCCACTCACTCGAATCTTTCAATCTAAGTTTTATGTATTTTATTCCGTCTTTTACTTCATATAAATATTTTCTATCATGGTTAAAAAATTCTGGAACTCTTATTTTATATTTATTTTTGTAATAGTCATCGTTTGATAAATAAGGAAATATTTTATTAAAACGGGATACTACTCGTTTCAAATCATAATTATTTATTTTTTCATCTTGATTGTTGAAATGAAAATATCCTATCTCTTCAAAAAAACAAGAAATCTTTTGTTCTATTGGACTTCTATAAACATCTATAACAAATATATTTTTTCCTAATGAACCGTTGTATTTTATAATTTCGTTTATAGTAACACCTTCAACACCATATAGAACACTCAACATTAATTCATCGTGTATATGAAAAACCGTATATATATTCAACCCATACAATCTGATTGATGAAACTATTGATGTAGAACCCACTTTGGTTGGACAATAAACAAAAATAATATTTCTATTTTTTATGACATTTAAATCTTCGCTTAATTTTAACTTTTCATTTGCTATTTTTAAAAGATTTATTTTCTCTTGTGAGAAAGGTAAATTATTATCTTCTTCAATTGTTTCAGTAACTTCAAGTTTTAACTCTTCTTCCCTTGTTTCTTGTTCTTCTTTATCATCTTGACTAACTTCTTCTTCTTTTACTTCTTCTTGAACAATAGTATCATCTTGACTAACTTCTTCTTTTACATCTTCTTCTTGAACAATAGTATCATCTTGGCTAACTTCTTCTTGAACAGTATCATCTTGGCTAACTTCTTCTTTTACTTCTTCTTTTACTTCTTCTTTTACTTCTTCTTTTACTTCTTCTTGAACAGTAGTATCATCTTGACTAACTTCTTCTTGAACAGTAGTATCATCTTGACTAACTTCTTCTTGAATAGTAGTATCATCTTGACTAACTTCTTCTTGAACAGTAGTATCATCTTGACTAACTTCTTCTTTTGTTTCTTCTTTTACATCTTCTTCTTTTGGACTAGAAGTGTCTAGATTAACATCATCATTTAATTCTTCTTTTGTCGTTACTTCTTCAACACTTTGTATAGCCATAATACACTCTTTTACCTCTTTTTTATTTTGTTTTTTACGAACCATAGTAAATTTGTTTAATATTTTAATAAAAAATATTAAACTAAAAACCTAAACTAAACAGAAACAACTCTATTCCTTTTTCTTCCAGCAACATTCCACCCATTTTCCCTAGTATCGTTTCCTTGTTGCCTTGTTTGTCTTCTGATACCAGAAATTTCAGAACGAGTTTCACACATCAATTTACCATTATTAATTCCTTTAACATTAGTAGCTTGAATTTCGTGATTTCCAGAACTCAATCTCTCAATATTAAAAGAAACATATTCCCCTTGGACTAAATATTTATACTGATCACTAGAAACAATGATACCGCTATGATGGACAAAAATATCATTATCTGCTAAACTAATAAACCCATACCCGTTTTTATTGTTAAACCATTTTACTCGTCCAATATGTGTTTCTTCTGGATTAGGACCACTCATTATTAATATAAAAAATATATTTATCTTTATATTATTTTTTCAATAACTTAATTAAATAATCATAATCTGGGGTTTCATCAAACTCCAAATTTCTGCAATACATGTATAACTCTTTAAATTCTCTTGGAATTGTATTATCATTCAATATTATCATTTTCATTTCTCTAATATCTGTAAGGTTCATATCATTCCATTCTAAATATCCATTAAATAAATAATAAAATATATAAAATACAGACTCCAAATCATCTCTTCTTGATGCCTCTATACCGTTGTGCAAATTTATACTTATATAATTCGGTGTTCCAACAAAACTATTATTAATTTTGAATCCATTTTTTACATATTTTTTACAAAATCCGAAATCTATTAAATAAATAGTTTGATCATTTTCTTCTACTCCAAATAAAAAATTATCTGGTTTTATATCTCTATGTATAAGCCCTTTATTGTGGATATATTTAAGTCTCTCTATAATTTGAATTATATAATTGGAAATATCATAGAGAGATAATATTACTTTGTTTTCCACTATAGATGTTAATGATTTACCTAATAAGTTCATAACCATATATGTGTTTGTTTCATCATTTCCGAACCATAAAACATTTGGAATACCCTTACCTCCAATTAAATATTGATATATTTTTGTTTCATTTTTCAATAATTTCGTCTCATTATTTAGAGGTTCCATTTTAATTGCCACATAAGTATTAGTTCGCAAATTGAGTCCTTTGTAAATAGTGCCAAATCTGCCAGTTCCAATTTCATTTATAATTTGATATTTCATATACTTTATTTATTATTTTACTCTTATATTATATTATATATGGAAACAAATTGTAAAGGTTTAAGTATTAATACTTGTTCAAGAACACCAAATTGTATATATGTCAATGGAGAGAAGAGAAAATATTGTAGGAGCTTCAAAAATAAAAAAAACGCAACCCCAGTTAGAAACGCAACCCCAGTTAGAAATGCAACCCCAGTTGTAAATAAATGCAGAAATTTAGAAAGAAGTAATTGCTTACCACCATATTGTAAATATGCAATTGGACCGAAAAGGCAATTCTGTACAACAATTAAAAAACAAAACCAAAAACAACATTTAAGTCTTACAGCAAAAAATAAAGCGGCAAATGTAATACAGAAGGAAAAAGTAAAGAAGACACAACCTTTAAGTCTTACAGCAAAAAATAAAGCGGCAAATGTAATTAAGAACTTTTTTAAAACCAGAAAAACTAGAAAGGAAGCAAAAGAAAATGAAGAAAAAAAACAGCAAGAAAAAGATATAAAAAGGAAAACAGCAATGTCTCGGGTTGGTAAATTCGTAGTAAAACACAAATATAATATTCGTTCAAATTATTTATCAACAGTTTGTAATGATTCAGGAGTATGTATTGCATTTGGAAAAGAAACCGACAAAATCAAATCTTTCTTCAACAAATTCTTGAACCTTGAATATGCGATAAATAGAAAAGAACTTTCCAAAGGAAGTAATGGAGTAGTATATGAAATAGAATATGAGAGATTGAAATATAAAGCTTATACTATTTTGAAGATCTCTCAAAATGTATATGCAGACAATTTGATTTACGAATATATTGTAGGTTTATTTATTAATACGGTTTATAAAAAGTATCCTTGTTTTCTGGAAACATATGGATTTTTTGAATCCTCGCATAATATAAATAGTATTTTCAAGAATATTAATTCTAAACAGGAGTTGAATAATATTATAAATGAATCTTGTAGAAGTCCAATGAATTTTGGTATTCAAATTGAATATTTGAAAAACCCGTCAACTCTTAAAGAAAAAATAAAATTAATTATGTTCTGGAGAAAAGCGGCCATCACTTCTCTTTTTCAAGTATATTTTGTATTAAACGAAATGAAAGATATATTTACGCATTATGATTTACATTCTAGCAATGTTCTATTATATGAACCAATTGCTGATAATTATATTGAATATAATTATCATTTAAATAACGGAGAAGTTGTAAGGTTCAAAACGAACTATATCGTAAAAATAATAGATTATGGAAGGTGTTATTTCAATAATAAGGGTTCTAATTCTGGATTGAATATAGATTCGGTGGATATTCGTAACATGGTTTGTGTGGAAAGGGAATGTAATATAAAACCGAATAAATGTGGTTATGATTTGGGTTACGGTTGGTTGGATAACCCAAAAGGTTTATCTAAAAAAAACTATTATATTAATTCTTCGAGGTTAAATCGTAGCCATGATTTGAGATTATTGAAAATAGTATCCGATGAATATTCAACTATTGAATCGAGATTGGGATACGACTTCGATGTTAGTGGTTATATAAATAAATTATTTAATAGTATTGTTTATACTGGAGATTATGGAACAAACCAACTTATTAGAAGTGGTTTGCCGAATAAAATAAATAATATTATGGATTCTTTTAAATCATTAAAGAATATTTGTTTGGATAGAAGTTTTATAGATTCAAATAACAATTATTTTTCGGATCCAGATAAAAAGATTGGAGACTTGCATATTTATGGTGATGGAAGTAATCGCGATATGATGTTTAAACCTTTTAAAAATTGATTTAAAAACAATATTATAAGTATAATAAATAGAAGAATTGAAAATAAGAACAACAAATAATAAAATGGCAAAAGTTCTGAACAAGGGTGATATAATTATTTATAATAGACATTATTATGAAATAATAAATAATTATATGTGTTATGAAGTTATTAATTATGCAATGAATAAGAAAATGGCAATAGGCTGCGACGATACGAATATTATTAGGATAACAAAAGAGAAACAATTATTTCTCAAAAAGTATTTCAAATTCGCGGAAATGTATAATGATGTAGTTCAACAGTTGAATAAAAAGATAAAAATCGCATTTAATTATACATTTCTGAATTTAATTAATATAGATGAAATAGAAAACGATTTATCAATTATAAAAAAATGCCATTTGACATTCAATCAGTTGAATAAGATTGGAAATGCGTTGAAAAAATGGGGATGGAATGATATTGAATTTCACAACATAATAATTAATCCTTATAATTTTATTAGAAACGAATTTCAAATAATTACATTTGATAAAGCGGAAAAGATAGAGAATGAATACAAGTTGAATATTGAATTCAAAGAAAAATTAAATGCTTGGTTTACCGATTTTATTAGAATCAAGAATTCGTTTTATATTGAGAAAACATATTTTGATAATATTTTTACAAAATATTGTTCCAAAAATAATAAAAAAAGTAGTAAATACTTGAAGTTCATGGATACAATTCTTATTGATAAATTAATCGGAGGTAAAATTTACAAAACGGCAGAATATTTTGTAAATTATGAGAAAAATGTAACTGATACATTGTTAGATTTATATTATGAAGTTAATTATGATATAAATTTAGAAGATATCATAAAAGAAATAGATAATTTTGAGAATAAACAGAAAGAAATTAGGAAGGATAATAATTATAAACTAGAAGTCGCTCAAGTAAACGCAGTAATCAATTCTATTGCAAATAAAATAAATATCATAACTGGTTTTCCAGGAACAGGAAAATCGGAGATAGTAAAATGCATTCTCTATGTTAACAATGCGTTATTTAAAAAGAGTATGAATAAAGATTTCTGGGATTATGATGAAGAAGAAAAAGAATATTTGATTGACCCAAAAGAAATATGCATAATTGCTCCAACTGGGTTGGCCTTTTTGAATATTTCAAAAAATATTCCGAAATATGATTATTCCGATAAAATATCAGGAACTTGTCATAGAATAGTATATAATGTATTTGAGAATATAAAGAATGAAATTAAGGGTAAAAGTAAAGATAAATGTAGTAGATATAAAGAGAACAAGGATAAAGAAAAAATAAAATACATAATCATTGACGAATTCTCCATGGTTGATATATATTTATTTAAAGATATACTCAATGTTTGCAGTTTCTTCAATTCTAAATTACTGATTATTGGAGATAATAATCAACTTCAATCTATAGGTCCAGGTGTCGTTCTTAAAAGCCTTATTAATTCAAAAATATATAATGTGACAGAATTGACTGAAATAAAGAGACAAAATATTGGGGCATTAGTGACAAATATAAAACAAATGAACTATGACATAATAACAAAAGATGACTTCTACGATAGTTCAATACAACTAATTGAAATAGATAATTTCATCGTTAATAATTCAATCAATAAGGGTTTCATAATGAAATTTATTAAGGAAAACAACTTGAACAAGGATAATTCAAAATTCATAAGCTATTTCCATTCTGAAAAGTTCATATTTAATACAGTAGATTTGAATAACATAATCCAAAAAATATACAATAAAAATGAGGAAATACCTTCAAGTAATAAATATCATAAGTTTACATTCAAAGTAGGGGACGAAATATTGAGGACAGAAAACGATTATACTTCAGAAATAATGCGGGCAAATGGTGACCAAGCAGTAATCCTAGACTTCAATAATGATGAAGTAACAATTAAATATAAAGGAACAAATGATAAACCCGAAAAAATAAATGTGGATGATTTATATGAAAGCTTTACAATGGCATACTGCATAACAGTTCATAAGTCTCAAGGAAGTCAATACAATACTGTAGTAATTTTCATAGATAAGAACCAAACAATATGGGATAAGACAGCGTTGTATACTGCAATATCAAGAGCGCAATGTAGATGTTTTATAATTACTAATCCGAAAGATTTTATAAAAATACAAATGAATAATAATAGAGTAAATGATAAAATATCTATATTATTGAATGAGTCTGACAATTACGATTTGTAAAACAATATAAAGAATTTGTCACATAATAAAGAAATAATTAAATAAAAAGAATAGAGAAAATGGTTAAAATCTGCGATAATACATACCCAAAAAATAATGAAGATAAATATAGTGAATATTTTGAAAAATACTCATTTCCCTTAAGTAGTTTTCAAAAATATGCAATTGAGGCAATAGTAGAAGGTCAACATATATTGGTAACCGCTCATACAGGAAGCGGAAAAACACTTCCAGCCGAATTTGCCATTGAATTTTTTATTGGTAAAGGTAAAAAGGTCATTTATACATCTCCAATTAAAGCATTATCTAATCAAAAATATTACGAATTTACTAAAAAATTCCCGAATATTTCTTTTGGAATATTAACTGGAGATATTAAAAGTAATCCAGAAGCGGATGTATTAATAATGACAACTGAAATTCTTCAGAATACTCTTTACAGAAAAAATCACAAAAATAGTGAAAACGATATTAATTGCGGCAATGTTAATTCACACTCTATGTTTGAAATGGATCTAAGCAATGAACATGGTTGTGTCATATTTGATGAAATACATTATATAAATGATTTGGATCGCGGAAAGGTATGGGAAGAAACTATTATGATGCTTCCATATCATATTCAAATGGTCATGTTATCAGCAACATTAGATAGCCCTGGTAAATTCGCTCTTTGGTGTGAAACAAGGAATAAAGAAATGGAAATGATAAAAAATAAATCTGATAAAAAGGAAGTATATTTAACAACTACATATGAGAGAGTAGTTCCATTAACGCATTATAGTTTTATTACAACTACAAATGGAATATATAAAGCAATTAAAGATAAAGATTTGGAAAAGGAAATAAAAGATTTTGTAAATAAGCCATTTGTAATACAAACTTCAAAAGGAGTATTCAATGAAATTGGTTATAACAAAATGAAAAAAATGTTGAAGTTATTTGAAACGAAAAGGATATTCATAAAAAGAAATCATGTGATGAACCAAGTATGTAAATATATGGTTGAAAACGAAATGTTTCCTGCTATATGTTTTGTATTATCTAAGAAACAGTTAGAACAAGCAGCAAAAGAAGTGACTTGCGTTTTATTGGAAGATGATTCTAAAGTTCCATATATTGTGAGAAATGAATGTGAACAAATAATCAGAAAATTGCCTAATTTCAAGGAATATTTGGAATTGAATGAATATAAAGAAATGGTTTCCCTATTGGAAAAAGGAATTGCAATTCATCATGCAGGAGTTATGCCTATATTGAGAGAAATGGTGGAGCTCTTATTTTCCAAAGGTTACATAAAACTATTATTTGCCACGGAAACATTTGCAGTAGGAATAAATATGCCGACGAAAACGGTTATATTTACGGATTTGAATAAGTATGACGGTAATAATATGCGTCTTCTGTATTCCCATGAGTTTACTCAAATGGCTGGTCGTGCTGGTAGAAGAGGTATAGACAAGATAGGAAATGTTATTCACTTGAATAATATATTCAAAAATGTGGAGTTAACTGAATATAGAACTATACTTAAAGGTAAACCACAAAAACTGGTGAGTAAGTTCAAAATATCATATAATTTATTACTGAATTTGATTGATATAGGAAACAACGATTTCAGGAAGTTCGTTAAAAGAAGTATGATACAAGAAGATATTGATGCCGAACTAGGAGTATTATGTTACAATATAAATGATAAAGTGAAGGAGATGGGGTTATTGGAAGTAGTTTTAGAACAATCAAAAACGAAGTTGGATATAATGGATAGATATACAGAATGTATTCAGAAAAAGAACTTTTCGCAGAATAAAAAGAGAAAAGAATTGGAGAGAGAAATAGAGAATATAAAAGAGAATAATAAATTTCTATTTCAAGATATTAATAATTATATCAAATATAATGAGATGAAAACGGATCTAGAAAATATGCGGATCGAATTTGAAACGACTCAAGGGTTTTTGGATGCGAACATATTAAAGATATTACATTTTCTACTTAAAGAAGGATTTGTTGAAGAAAAAGAAGAAGAAAAAGAAAAAGGCAGCAAAGTATTAAAATATATTCTATCCAAGAAGGGATATATAGCTACTCATATAAGAGAGATACATTGTTTAATATTCGCAGAATTATTGAATAGAGGAACATTAAATTATCTCTCAACAAATGAATTAATTGCAGTATTTAGTTGTTTTACGAATGTATCTGTTTCTGATGAATTGAAAGCGATAAAACCTTCTTGTAATAGTAAAATAGTAGAAGACACAATGAGCGAAATATTGGAGTTAAGCGATTATTACCAACTATTTGAAACGATTGAACGAATAAATACAGGGATTGATTATAATATTCATTATGATTTGTTTTCATATATAATAGAATGGTGTAATTGCGACGATGTAATCAAATGTAAAGAAATATTGAATAAATTAGAGAACGAAAAAGGAATATTTCTTGGTGAATTTGTCAAAGCAATATTGAAGATTAATAATATTTCAAATGAAATGGAGAAAATAGTTGAGAATATAGGAAATATAGAATTGTTGAGTAAGTTAAGAGAGATACCATTATTAACTCAGAAATTCGTTGCGACGAACCAATCGTTGTATGTATAAATGTTCTTTAAGTTATTTTAATGGGTCAATTCGTTCTTTAAGTTGTGTTTGTAATATATATACATATATATATGTATTTAGGACAAGCAAATCAAGATAAATTTGTATTGAATATTCTTAAAGAAAAGAAAAATGGTTATTTCTTAGAAATTGGTTCTAATGATCCAGTGTTTATTAATAATACATATTTATTAGAAAGTAAATATAATTGGAAAGGTATAATGGTTGAATACGACGAAACATTCTTAAATCTTTATAAAGAACATAGAGCAAATAGTATTCATGTAATAAATAATGCGACACACATAGATTATAAAGATTTATTTGAAAAAAATAATGTTCCATTATCAATCGATTATTTACAAATAGATTTAGATGCAAGTAATGGCTCCACAATTATAACATTAGAAAAATTGGATACAGAAATTTTAGATACATATAAATTTGCAACAGTAACATTTGAACACGATATATATCATACAAATTTTGGTAATACACGAGAAAAATCAAGAGATATTTTTAAAAAAAGAGGTTATATTTGCGTATTTGAAGATATAAATAATACGGGAATTAATCCATATGAAGATTGGTATGTTCATCCAGATTTAGTTGATATGGATTATGTAAATGAATTGATAAAAAATAATAGTATAAATTATCGGCATGATTCTATTACAGGAAAATCAATTAATTGGCAAGATATTATTTATTAGTATTTAATATGAATAAAATTACAAAAAAAAAGATTTTAATTCTTTCAATAATTTCAATAACTTTAATTTATATGTTTTATTACTTATTTGAAACAAATGAATACTTTGAATTATCAATGAAAACTAGAACATTGAAAAATGATGGTTTTTGTGTTTTATATGACCCATTTTATGCAAATAATACAATTGATGCTCCTTGTTTCAAATTAATATTTGATGTTATGAAGGTATTGCCTCCAAATTATGTTTTTATAGATTACATTTATAAAATTAAAAATGGGTCGCTTTCTACATTTCACCGTGATGTTACTTCAAGTCAAAAAATATTCAAAACAAAGCATCCGATTTATACACTAATATTATACAAGTATGACGGTTACCTTCTCTCTCTATGTCCGAGAAGTAATAAAACATATCCATTTGTTTGGTCGCAAATAGTAAATATAGAAGGTAAAGCTGGAACCGCTTTTTTATTTGATTCCGATTTATTACACGCTGGTTCTCTCAATAATTGTGAAACGAGGAATTTAATTCAATATAAAATATGCCATAAAGAAGATTTACCTCTTTTGAAACATTTAGATAAAGTAAGAATGGAAAAAATATCTAAATGTAATAATTCTTATTCTCAAGCTATTACAAGGAAACTATCATACTTTTTTGAAATGCCGATTAATTACCTATTTTATCCTTTAATGATTAAGAGAGAAAATGAAAATAGTATTACTGGGTTTATACAATCATTTATACCGATAAGTTTTTATAATAATTCCAGCGTTTAGTTATTTTTCTTTAATGTTTAATGACATAATATTTCTCAAAGATGGTATATATGTAGCCTTATTTTCTTCTTGAACTTTTCTTCATCATTGAATAAATAGAGTTTGAATTTATAGTTTGTATAGTTGTCATAATTCTCTCTAACCACAATTCTTGAATGCATCTTTATTTCAGGAAGATAAACAACATATTGAAATAATCCATCATTTCTTATTATCTTGTCAAATATATAACCTGAATATTCCTTATTCATAATTTCATCATTTGTATAACATAAGTGTAAAAGATTGCAGTCATTCTGAATTGTTCTAATTGCCCTCATTGTAGTATTTATGTATTCCAATTCATTTATCCATTTGTTATAAAAAACATTTGATTCTTCTGATAATTGAATAATCCCTGTGTTTTGTTGAAATTTAATAATATTCAATAAATCAACTAATCTTCTTATGGGAGAGGTTATGTGTATATAAGAGTCCGCATCTATAAAATCGTGGGATATTTTCTCTCCTTCTTTTAAATTAGCCAAGTCAATATACTGTCCTGAAGAACCATTCCATATTTTCAAGAAATTAATTACATCCTCTGGTAAATTATCAGGAACAACAGTTTTTCTATCCATAACTGTTGTTCTAAAAATTCCATTATTACTTTTCATTAATACCTTTGCTGTGTGACTATTCATTAATATCATTAAATACGCAACAATATCGTGACTGTTTCTTATGTTTGGAATATGTTTGTATTTATACGATAATTTTTTAGTAATACTAAAAAGCCACTTATAATTTGTATTTATCAATAAATCGGGTTCATCGTAAACGAAATTCTTGGAAACATTGATTAAACAATTTGAATATTTCGTATCCACTATTTCATTTGTATCTATATCAATGAAAATATCCATTACAAAAGCAACTCTATCAACATTTTGTTGAAGACTACATAAATAATCCGAGAGAATAGTTGGCAACATTGGTCTCTTTCTATCAGGAAGATATATTGTTGAAATTCTTCTAGAAAAAGAGCTCCATAAATTCAAAATATCAATCCATATTGTAACATTAGATATGTATATACTCAATTGAACAATTTTTGGGTCACATGTTTCTTTGATACTGAATGCATCATCAAAATCCAAACTTTTTTCAGGGTCAATAGAAAATATTGGCCATTCTATCTGATTTGTTCTATCCGATATTGAAGAAAATCGTTCTAAAAATTTATATTTGGTATTATTATTATTATTATTGTAGACATCATTATTCTTCAACGCATTATTGGTATCCTTGGTAAATTTGGCAATAGATACATTCAGACTTTTGCAATACAATTGATATTCGTAGAAGTTATCGAGAACATCTACTGTCCCAATTGTTTGGCAAATTGTAGCGTGTGGATGTTTATCGCTCCATTCTTTAAATTGAAAAGTAATATATATATTATTAAAAACTTTAGAAAATCCGACATTTTTCATTTCATATGGAACAAGAAAAGTTGGCAATCTAATATCATCTGGAATACATTTATATAGAAGCTTGCCGTTTTTTCTTCCGTATGTTTTACTGTTTTTAATAATAAGAACACCTGGTATTTCTTTATAATTCCGAATACTCGAATGAATTATATTTACATTATTATTTTCGTCTATTGTAAATAAATCTTCGTTCAATAATTTACATTTTAACGGGGATATTGGTAAATCTACTTGCTTGAAATTGTGAGAACTATAGAATACCCAACTACTATAACTTCTGTCATTTATATGTATCTTGTAATTGTCCATATCCATATTTATAAAATATATTATTATTTATTTAATATATTTTAAAATTAAAGAAAAAAAGTATTTATTATATATATAATGTTTAATGAAAATTGGTATAGTGATAGTCAAATAAATGATTTAATAAATTTATTGAACAAAGTAAACAATCTAGAAGGAAAAATAATTGAAATTGGTTGTTGGGAAGGAAAATCAGCAATGCATTTGGCAAACAATTGTTATCCAGAAATATTAATTTGCAATGATACTTGGTTAGGTAATGTTCAAGAAAGTATTGTTACAGGAATAACACATACAACCGAATTAATTTTAAAAGAAAGAGATGTTTATAGTAATTTTATTAACAATATGAATAATACTACAAAACAAAATTATGTGGTAATTAAAGAGGATTGTATTGAATATCTTAAAAATTTTGATGGTTCTATAAAGTTCATGCATATTGATGCTTCTCATGATTATGAAAGTGTGTTTGAAACAATAAATCTGGCTTTACCAAAAATGGTAAAAGGTGGAATAATTTGCGGGGATGATTATTTAAACGCTAACCAAAATAGACATGATTTACACGGAGGTGTGCAACGAGCTGTAATTGAAACATTGCCAAATCATAATAATATAGATGATTTATGGTATTATACTAATGAATAAAAAACTTATTCAAATAAATTTCATAATCTGGTGGTAAATAATTATTTTCGTTTATTGGTATTTTATTATAAATTTCTTCAACTCTATTAAACATATCAATACAATTATTTACCCTTTCTTCTATTATATTTAAATTTGTATAAAATTCATTATTATATTCTTGATGAGAGAAATTTTCTATTTTATTCTTTATAAAATACTTATCTCCAAAAAAAGATAAATGCCAACCCCCATTATTAATTACAGGGAATTGATTATTTCTATAATATTGAATAATATTGTTTTTATTCTTTAAAATACTGTATAAAATAACTCTTGTTCCATTCCATTTTTTATTGCTTTTAGTATTCAAATTATAATAATAAAAATCTTGTTCTATTACATTTACAGTTACATTAATTTTTTCTTCCTTAATCAAGTTCAATGTGTTTGGGTCAGGTATTTCATCTAGGTCAGAAATCAAAATAATGTCATTATCTAGAATATCTACATCTATATTATCTAAACCTCGTTTTATACAATTTCTTTGAAATTTTTCATTTTTCCATTGTTCTTTATTATCGTAATTAATATTAGGATATTTGAAAGGAAAATCATCAACAACTATATGTATTATTTTATCTTTGAATTTATAAAATAATTCTGTTAATTCATTAGAGTATAATTTCTTTTCTTTTCCTGAAAAGGTGTGGGTTGATTCAACGATTACAAAATAATCAACGACATTGTTTAGAATATTTAATCTATAAGTTATCAAATCTAATTCATTATAAAACATAAAGCAATCTATTATTTTTCTTTTCATATTGATTTATATATAATTGTTGTTTATATTGATTTTTCTTTATTTATTTTTTTTTCTTTTTCCTCTTTTCTTTCTTTTCCTTCTTTTCTTTCTTTTTCTTCATTTCCGTTTTTTCCCACATTTTCTTCACTATCTTCCAATATTATTTTCTTGAAAACATTTCTCTTAACATTCTGAAGTTGTAAAGCATTCAAGAAATAATGGTTTAGAATAGATAAATTATTCATATATGTGTTATATTTGAAACAAGAGATACAAGCATCTTTAGAAAACTGGATGCTATACCACCAATAAGGCGGTATTTGTAATATCTTATCTGTTGTATTCAATACAATTTCTAAACATTTAATTTTATTGAAATCATAAATATATTTGCTATCCGGATTCCATGGGTTAACAGGAGACCTGAATTCAAAGTTATCATAATCATAGATTGTATGCAAATACTTTGAACTCTTTGGAGGAGCCAATTTAATTTTAACAGAACCACTAGTGAGATAAAAATAATTTCTGTAATTCAAATTATATCGGAATGGTGTTGTAGCATTGTTAGAACCGAACATAATATCATAATTGAAATTCAAAACCATATCTGGTCGTAGAAATGCGTCATTATATTGGAAGTTTTTGTAAACGCCAGTTTCTTGAAGAAAATCAGAATTATTATCAGTAAAATATGTTCCTTCATTATCTTCGTTAAATAATTTAATAGAACTACTTAAAGGAAGTGGAACATACAACTCACTTTTATAATTAGAGCTTTTGGAATTTCTAATTTTAATATCAAAAGCGCTATAATTATTTTGAATATATTTTATATTTGTTCCTTCTATAATTTTATTATCAATGAAATCAAATAATATTGGTTGTTTCAAATCGCAAATCTCTTCTAATTTATCCTTTGTGGGTTCTTCTATTTCATAGACTTCTAAATCATCGCTTCTCTTCAAATGAAAATTTATGTGTATATATATGAATAGAACTATACAAAATATAAAGAATGTAAAAAATATATTCAACATAATAATAATTTTGATATTATAAAAATAGATTTAACGATTTATAAATCCATTACTTCATTTTCTATAAATTTTTTCAAATCAACATTTTCTAGAATTGTATTATCTTCTTTTTGTAAACTATCGGTTTCAATAGGTAGTGATTGTGTATTATCAGGTTCACATTGTTTACTTGTTAATATGGTTTTATAATTATTTTCAATGTCAATAATTTTTTGGTTCATTTGAATAGTAAAAGATTGAACTGATAATATTAGGCTTCTGAATGATTGGATTTCTTCGCTAATATTTTTGAACTTTTCGTCTAAAACACTTGTATCTTCTTGCAAATTTGGATTTGGTGATTTAATAGACTGTTCTATTCTTTCTAACCTTGTTACTATACTTGTAAAAACTGCTTCATCTACAACCCGAATATTTTCTTCTTTCATATTTTCATTAGATAAAGAACCTCCAATTTGATCTAAAGGAGGAAGTAAATTGATAAATGTTTCAACAGACCCTAATCGAAGAGTAATTAATGCGATTGCATCAGAAACGGACAACTTCGGTTTTGGCATTTGTTGTTGTAATTGTTGTTGTTGTTGCATTGGATTATTTCTTAAACCAGGTCCTTGCCTTTGTTGACCCATTTGTTGTTGACCCATTTGTTGCTGTTGTGGCATATATCCTCTATTCATTTGGGGAGGTGGTTGCGCAACATTTACTGCGTTTGTCCTTCTGTTAACTGCGGATGAATTAGCTCTATTTCCACTCATTATTAAAAAGAAAACATTATGTTTTCACCTAATTAACGCACAAATTCCATATTAATTTTTGTATGAAACAAATAATTGTCAATTTCGAAATCTTTTATACTATAATCATTAATATTTTCATATTTATTAATTATTCTAATTGTTGGAAAATCATATGGTTCTCTATCTATTTGTTTTTTAATACAATCAATATGTTGACTATAAATATGACAATTTCCTAAATTATATATGAACTCGTGTGGTTCTAAACCACAATGATGAGAGATTAAATGAAGTAAAAAACAGTAAGAAGTTATATTGTATGGAACACCTAATCCGATATCTGCGCTTCTTTGATACAAAGCACAAGATAGTTTATTTCCATCACTGACATTAAATTGCACTAATATATGACAAGGCGGCAACGCCATTTCTCTCAACTGGCAAGGGTTCCATGCACTCATAACAAGCCTTCTTGAAAAGCGATTTACAGGATCCTTTAAATTGTCAATAATATATTGTAATTGGTCAATCCCTTCAGATGTATAATCTGTTTTACAGTCAATATATTTGGCATTGAAATGTCTCCATTGATGTCCATAAATCGGTCCCAAGTCGTTTTCTTTTAAGTTATTCAATCCTTGACTATTTAAAAATTCTTTGGAAGCATTTCCATTCCAAATTTTCACATTTTGAGATTGTAAAATAGAATTATCCGTTTTTCCACTGATAAACCACAACAACTCTTTCAAACATGTTTTCCAAGATATTTGTTTTGTTGTTAATATGGGTATTTTATTATTCTCAATATTGAAATACATAGAAGCCCCAAAAATACTTTTACTACGGTCATTTCTTCTATCATCGTATGTTCCTTCTTCTATTATAGTTTTCACCAGATTTATATATTGTAATTCTTCATTATTCATGTTTTCATTTTTAGGAACACTATTTTTAATCATATAATATAGCTCAATGTTTCTTTTTATATTATTTTAATTTCTTTTTATAAAACATATGGAAAGTGAACAAACAATTAAAAAAGGATTTTTTAAACATGTTTTCAATTTTGATGAAAAAACTAAATCAGAAGTGTTAAATATAGTTCAATATTCTTTACTAGCAGTAATTCCAATAATTATATTGAACAAAATTAGTCAAAAATATGTTCCAGAAGCAAATGAAGAAAATGGTTCATTTGAAATTTTAGCAGAAGTTATTGGTCAAATCCTTCTATTATTTTTAGGTATATTTTTGATAAACCGAATTATAACTTATGTTCCTACATACAGTGGGGAAAGTTATCCAGATTTTAATGTAATATATATTATTTTAGCTGTATTAATGATTGTATTAAGCTTACAAACAAAACTAGGCGAAAAGGTTAATTTATTATCTGAGCGTGTAATTGAATTATGGGATGGACAAATGAATGACAAAGGTAATCGTAAAAAAAGTAATGGTCAAATAAGTAGTGTAAGGATAAGCCAGCCTATATCTGGACAACATAAAGAATCGTTTCAAATGCCAAGTCAAATGCCAAGTCAAATGCCAAGTCAAATGCAAGGTCAAATGCAAGGTAAAATGCCCAAAATGAAAGATACTGGAAATACAACATCCATAGATCAATTACCATCAATGCCAAATATTAAAGAGCAGAAACCAGATTTTAATTCAATGTATAGAAACGATTCTAACCCATTGCAAGGAGCTTCTTTTCCTCCTCCGGGTATGAATGATGGCCCAATGGCAGCGAATGATGCTGTAGGAAGTGCGTTTGGATCTTCATTCGGTAGTGGATTTTAGAAAATATATAAATAAATAGACAAGATAAATAAATAAATAGACAAGATAAATAAATAAATAGATAAGATAAATAAATAAATAGACAAGATAAATAAATAAATAGATAAGATAAATAAGATAGAAATGGAAATAGAAAAATTATTGAAAGCGGTAGATAATGAAGATAATGCGCATTTAATAAACTTGAATAATAAGAAAATTAAATTAATAAAATATAAAATATTGAAGGAATTAAATTATTCTAATGCAGAATTGTTAGAAATTATGAATAAATTGGGAAATTATAGATACATAGATGGAATGAATGAAATAAAACACGGTTCATATATAAGATGGATAGATATTAGTGATCCTGAAAAATTAGATTTGAAAAAGGGCGGTATATTCTGCGAATTGGATGTTACAGACAATGGAGTATTTATAATATATAAGAATTTTAATCATAGACATTATAAAATAAAAATGGATAATTGTTTACTTTTTCAGAAAATAACGAATGAAGAACAAGTATTATTGAATGCGTTGGACCATATATCTTGAAGTTCTTTAAGTTATTTTCCTAATTCTATTTTGTTGACTTTGTTTTTCAACTCTTTTTCTAGTTATATTTTTCTTTTTTTTTCGACGATAAACTTCAATTGTATTATTTATACAATTGAATTTTCCGCGCGTTTTATTTTTGCTTTGTATTACGGAACGAGTGCATATTGGGATGGCAGAAACTTTATATTTTGGTTCTAATTTTTTAATACAAAGACACAATTTTCTTGCTAAAATTTTTTCAGCCATAGGTTTTAACTTATTTTTATCAGCAGGTATTCTAATATTATAAAAATCCAAAATATTGATATAATCATTATAATTCAATTCGTATTTACTCATAGTAATTTAAAATATTATATTTTTGTATATGAAAAAAAAAGTAGTTGTTTTTGATTTGGATGAAACATTAGGATATTTCATTGAATTGAATTTTTTTTGGAGGTTAATAATTAGTTATTTAAAAAATAATAACGAATTATATCAAATAAATCAGGATGACTTTAATAATATTCTTGACCTATATCCAGAATTTATTCGTCCTGATATATACACCATATTGAATTATCTTAAAACGAAAAAGGAAGAGAAAATATGTGAAAGTGTTATTATTTATACAAATAATCAATGTTCAAAGAAATGGGTTTATTTAATAAAGAACTATTTTGAATACAAAATAAGTAATAAAATATTTGATAATATAATATGCGCTTTTAAAATAAATGGTCGTAAGGTTGAATTATTAAGACGAAGTCACGAAAAAACATACGAAGACCTAATAAAATGCACCAAAATACCCAAAAATACTCAGATATGTTTTATTGACGACAATTATTATCCTAATATGCATTCTAATATTATTTATTATATAAGGGTTAAACCATATATTTATAATTTAGAAATGGGTGTTATGGTAAATCGTTTTTTATTATCAAAAATAGGTGAAATAATGATAAAAAACAAAGAAAAATTTATAGATTTTACAAATGAATATCACAAAAATATGATAATGAAAGATTATAAGGAATATCAAATAGATAAAATAGTAACAAAAAAAATAATGGTTCACTTAACCGAATTCTTTGATAATGATGTTAAATAAGTTATTAACTTATCAAAATATTTTTTAATTTTTAATATATAATGAATCAAAGTTTTACTAATTACGGTTGTAGCAAATAAATAGAAGCCAGAAGTAAAAATTACTCTTTTATCAAAATCATCAAACTTGATTTTGCTAAATGGGTTGAACCTCCATAATAAATACAAACTTATATAAATTGTCAAATAAGAATTGATATTATCAATATACATTTTTGCATCAGTCGATAACCCAGTAATAAATAATATTGTTAATGTATAAAAAAGTATAATTACCGCATTAAATAAAATGCTTTGATACGCGCGTAGTTTTTCCATATATATATCATATTATTTTCTCCTACGCTTCTAGTAATATTCGATTTCTTCTTCTATTTCTTGTTCACTTCTATTGTGTTTCTCTTTTACAGTATTATAAATGCTCAATGTTCTCGCACTGCAATCAGTTGCATCTACATATTTTGGCATCCATAAATAAGGAACTAAATGAAACATATTAGGATACAAACTATTAAAAATACTTCTATAATAAGCCTTTTCCTTTGTATCTGGATAATCTATTTCTGAATTAATTGAATCTTCAATAATATTACTCAATGTTCTTGTGCTTTTTGTAACTCCATCACTGAACGCCTCTTTTCTTCTCCAAATTATATTATCTGGAAGTAATGCCTTCCCATTTCTATTCATAAAATATTCTTTACTAAATGCAGTTCTTAATAAATATTTTTCACAATATTTATTCTTTCCATTAACATGAGAACGGATAGACGCGGGAATACTCAAGTAATATTCTGTGAAAGATCTGTCCAAAAACGGTGTTCTTGGTTCTAGTCCATTACTCGATATGGATTTATCTGAACGCAAAACATCAAACATATGTATATCTTTCAACAATCGTCGTGTTTCTTTATCAAACTCTATACAATCTGGTGCATTATACATATATAAGTATCCACCAGTTAATTCATCTGACCCGTCCCCGTTGAATATAACCTTTGCATCACTATTCAATGATATATATTTTGAAACCAAATAGTTTCCAACACTTGCTCTAACTGTGGTGGTATCATAACTTTCTATTTTTTCAATAACTTCTGGTATGGCATCAAAAAATTCACTTTCAGTCAATACTATTTCTGTATGTTTTGTTCCCAAATAATCTGCAACTATTCTTGCATATTTGAGGTCTTCGGACCCATTTAATCCAATACTATATGTTTCAATCTGTTTATCTGAAAGATTTGCAACAAGTGCAGTTACAAGACTACTATCTAAACCACCTGAAAGTAGGCATGCAATAGGTCGTTCAGTAATTAGTGTTCTCTTCTTGACTGCATTTATGAAATAATACTGAATATTTTCAATAATCTTACTGATATTATCATCATAATACATAATACTATTGAAACCATTTATGTGATATACCTTATTATTCTCAGTTAAACGCCACGAGGACGAAACAACAAATGGTAATGTAAAACTCGTATATGTTCCTGGTTGAAAATGTTCAACTGTGTATCTTTTACCATTACAAAACTCATTTAATACTTTTAATTCAGAAGCAAACCCATATATATTTTCAACTTGACTTTCATTACTTTGTTGATTAATAGGAACCAGTTTGTATAATGGACGAACACCATACGGGTCCCTAGCTATATAACAAACAGGTTCTTCAACTGACCCTTTATTGTCATATAAAACAAAAGAAAAAACTCCATCTAACATACGCAATGTTTGTTCTATACCATACAACTTGTATAAATGAATAATAACCTCACAATCAGAACCTGTAGTGGGTTCAATCCCCATTAATTCATATAACTCCTTGTAATTATAAATCTCTCCATTACAAATCAAATTAATATCATAAATATGTATTGGTTGATTTGATTCGTGGCTCAATCCATTAATTGCTAATCTATGAAACCCCAAAATGATATTATTTTTGAAGTCAATTTTAGAAAATTCGGGGCCTCTGTTTTTTCCCTTTTCGAATTGTTTTTTTATAAAATCATCACTGAAATATGTATCGTTTGTATAATTTTTAATATTGTTCAAGAGTGAAAATATTCCACACATTTTATTTTATTATTAAACAATCTTTATATTAGTATAAATAAATAATATTATTTGAATATATATTATGAATACAAATAATTATGAAAGTTGTTCTGCAATCCAAAATGTTACCAATGAAAGAATTTATGATAGAAATATTCCTTCCCAAAACATTCAGCCATATTTAGATGTTAGACCTGTAATGACAAAATATTCAATTATGCCAATCGTTGATCCTAGAAAAAGTAGTAATGAAAAAATAAAACAAATGCCAATCTTTAATACTCACCAAGTATTTAATCCAGGAAATACGAAATCGCCGTGGTCTGGTTATGCCTCTCAAGTAGATACAGAAACTGAATTAAGAAATCAAACATATGCTCTACAAAGATGTAATCAATCATCTTATATGTCAAATGTTAATAGCGATTTATATAAATACGAGATGAATACTCAACCAACCAACCCTAGAAATAATGAATTTGCAAATCTATTTAAAGAAGAAAAGTTCGATTCCTTCAATCCAAATACTTTTAATATTGCAAACAGTTTATTCAATAATTCTACGCGACAACAAATAAAAGATTTTAGCGACAATTCTGAAATATAATTGTATTCTTTATACTAAATGGAGAGATTGAAAGAAACTGACATAAAATATTTGATGAATAACAAGGATTTCAAGGGAAAAATAGAACAACTGGAAGGAAATAATGTTAATAAAAGAGATATAAAATTCTACAAAAAACGGATATATGATTTGACTAAACAATTATTGAATGGGAATGATATTATAAATATAACTGGTGATGTTCAACTATCCTTTGGAAATTATATTAAAACAACTATAGATTATTTTAAGAGTTTAGATAAAAATGACATACTTCAAGATACATACAATGATATAGAAATAAATGATATAGAAGACACGGATATATCTTATGATGACGCCAATAAAGAATTATTTATGCGTTCAATAAAAATTTCTAAACCACATACATTATTAGATAATTTCGTAAAAATAAAGAATACAAAACCGAAGAAAACATTTATTTTACCTTTAAGAAAAAAAATAAATTTAAAAGACCCTATATTAAAAAATAAAGGTATTCGTAAAAAGAAAAATATCAATAATAAATATGATGAAAAACAAGACGAAGAAAAATAGTAAAAAAATGATGAAGAATAAAAGACACGAGAGAACAATTAAATTGAGGTGTAGTCCTTCAAATGATAAAAAAGATTACAGTTGTTTAAGTGATGAAACAATATATAAATTGAAGAAAATGTGGAATAGTAGACACCCAGATGATTTAATAAGGACAAATTCGGTAAAAGAAATTTGGGTTGAAATTAATGAGAGAATGAAAAATGTTTGTAATAAAGAAAGTTGTTGGTTGTCTCAAAACTTTGTAAATGGAGGATTGAATAAGGAACTTAAAAACTCTTTTGCACCATTATCTCCAACTGAATGGAAGAAAAACCCGAATGAATGGTTGTCAAGTGTTGATATAACAGAAGTCATGACCCAATATGAAAATGCATACAAATGTTTTGAATTTATTGGTCCTTCTCCAATTGACTATGATACACATAAAATATACGGTGAATGTGTATGGGAAGAACTATGTCATTTCAATTTGGAAGATAAAATAAAAAATAAAAAATATAAAATTGGTATAATATTCAATTTAGATCCGCATTACAAGTCAGGTAGCCATTGGGTTTCTTTATTCATAAATATCAAAAAAAAATTTATATTTTATTTTGATAGTGCAGGAGAAAAAATACCTTTTCAGATAATGAAATTTGTAAAAACTGTAATAGGTCAAGGAAAACGATTGAAGAACCCGATTAATTTTTCATTTGACCAAAATTATCCAGTAGAACACCAATATGGCAATACTGAATGTGGAGTGTATAGTATTTTTTTTATTACGCATATGTTGGAAGATAAAATAACAAGTCATTATTTAAAGACACATATATTGAAAGATAAATACATTGAGAAATTTAGAAAAGTTTATTTTAACGAAGAATTGTAATATAAATAAAACAACCTATAAAAATAAAATGTCATCCAGTAAATTTATTACTGATGAAAATATTGGAATGATTTGGGAAGTTATTTCAGATGAAGATATTTTTAAAAATAATAATAATAAGGGTGTGTTTATAGAAGAAATCCATAATTTTTATGAAAGAGAGAAATATAATTATACAGATTTATTGAGTATGAATAAGTTTTTTATTAATGAAATAATAGAGGTATTAAATAAAAAAATAAAAAACAAGAAATCAGTAAATAATCTAAGTAATCAAACTAATAATTTAATAACTTACAAGGAAATACAGACGAATAATATCAATATTTTTGAGAGAGAATTTGAAAAGAAGAAAAAAGATTTTAATAATTTAATATCAGTAAATATTCCTGAAAAACCCAAGTTCAATATAGAAATAGAAGATAAGCCAATTGGAGAAATGGAAGAGTTGATAAGGAAAACAGTTGAACAACGGAATTTTGAAATTGAAAAAATACAAGAGATTAATAATTTGAAAAACCAAGAAACTTCTATTAAGGTTGAAACCGAAAAAGTAAAAAATAATATTTTTTCAAAGTTAAAAATCTTGAATAAAGAACAAGAGAATAATATTAAAGAAGAAAAAGAAAAGGAAGAAAGAAAAGAAAATGAAGATAGAAAAGAAAAGGAAGAGAGAAAAGAAAAGGAAGAGAGAAAAGAAAAGGAAGAAAAAGAAGAAAAAGAAAAAAACGAAGATAAAATTATAAGTTATTTAAATAGTAGATTTGACGAAATTAATTCAAGAATTGATGAAATATATAAGTTAATCTCTAAAAAATCTCTGTAAGAAATAATACCCGTTTGATTTCGCATCGTTTTTATTGCTGTATGTTTCGTGAACAAACAATTTATTATTTTCATATAGAGTTCGGTTAGTTATTAGATACTGGTACCTTTTTTGATTTAATATGGAAGCATATACTACTTCTTCTGGAAAGTAAGATAGAAATGGAAATCCTAATTCAACCATTTCATAATATTCAGAAATGAAATCATCTATTAAGAAATGATTAAAATTCAAACCAAAAACTATACTACAAATGTTTTCATCATTTCTTATATCTTTGTTTGTCAAATTATTCAATAATTCTATTGTTTCACGAAAAACTGTATGGTCATATGGTTGAAATAATCCTGGAGGAAATGTTCTGAAGACCACATATTCCTTGTCTAATAATTCAAATAGTCTTTCTGGATTATTCACAGCATAGCATGCGGAATCTATCCAAATGACATTTTCAAAACCTTTTTTTTTTGCTTCTAACATCATAAATATCTTGAAACAATACGGAACACCAACATATTTCATTTCACACCCGCTCGGGTTTGGAAATCCACCGTTGAATAGGTAAAAGTATCCATTAAACCCAACTTCTTCCAATGATACATTAATATTAAGCGATGAATAATATCTTGAATCATTTAATTGAGTGCAACATACAATACAGTTCTTACCGTTTCCTCCATTTCCTATTTTAAAAAGTCGTTTTGAAGTTTTGCCTTCTAGTCCATTAATTAATATTTGGTTCGTTTTATTGCATCTCTTATGCATGAAACCAATAGGTGTGTTGAATTCTTTATCTATTGGATATATTTTTTCAATAAGTTTTTCAATATCTTTACTTTTATCTTTTAATTTGTCTTGAATTGTTATAAGTTCGTAATTTGTGTATTCATCCTTATCTTCTATTTCTATTTTAAATGGGTTTTCTTTATACATATTATCAAATGAAGTTAATATTATTTTATATTATTATATAAATAAAATGTTAAAATTCGGTTTACTCTTTTCTTTTTTCATTTTCAATATTTCATCATTCAAATTTTACAAAAATATAATAAAGAACAAAATGATAAAATATAAAATGGACGATGGAGAGATAGAATGGGAACAATTTTCAGACAATTATAATAACGATTTAAAATATAACAATTGGTATAAAGAACAAGAACCCAAATATATTGAAGAAAAACAATATAAAGGACAAGAACGAAAAGAATATAAAGGACAAGAACGAAAAGAATATAAAGGACAAGAACAACAAAAAACGAAATATAATGAATACAATAAATCAGATATTTTTAATGAAATAATAAATAAAAAGATTTTCAATACCGATGCATTTATTAATGAATTTATAAATTTCCTACATGACGACATCATACATAACAGTTTAAAATCAACACATCTTTACTTTATTATTTTATTGATTATAAATAATAAGGAAAAATTTTTTAAAAATAAAGAAACTAAAGAAACTAAAGAAAATAAAGAAACTAAAGAAACTAAAGAAAATAATAATAATGTTGATAAAAAATATACAAAATTGAAGACAATGACTAGCATATTGTTCTTGTTATTTACTATAATTTTTATTAAAAATGTAGATATTGCTGAATAATAAATAATTACAACAAATTCTTAAATAAATAGTTTCCATTTGGTAATCTCTCTATTGAACCAATTAATATAGGCTCTATACCAGGAACTTCTAATGCCCTCTTATAACTGTCCAAATCATATAGATATCCTTTGTTTTTATCCATTTGTCTATAAATATATTTCTTTCCCAAATATTGATATTCCACTCCCTTCCACTCAATTGTTTTACGATTAATATTTGCCATCTTATCCATTTGTTCGTTTTTAATATCTGGATTATACGAAAACTTATCATAAGATACATCTCCAAATTGCAAACATTTCAACTGTTCTTTACTTCCGCTTTTAGAATAAATCGCACAATCAATAGAAGACTCTTTAATATTAGTAGTAAGTTTTGTGCTTATTTCTTCTTTAATAACAGAAATTTCGAATAATGCTTCATCACTAGTAAATGGTAAATAATTACCTTCATATTTCCTTTTACTCAAATCTTTGTTCTTCAATTCAATAGATGCATCACTCAATAATTGTTCTTTCGTGAATTCCATCAAATACAGAAATACTTCAACTGTCTGTAATTCTTCCGGTAATTCTCTATGACTACATATTCTTCTGGCTCTTCCAACCACTTGTTCTATACGAGCAGGATGCCAATATGGTTCCATTATATGAACAAATCTAGTATTTTTCAAATTAATTCCTTCTGAACCTGAAGCAGTAATCATAAATACTTTAATAACTTCGCCTAAATTATTATTCTCTGAAATATTTTTCAATTCACTCGATAAAGAAGGAGATAATTCACCCCAGTTTCCATTGTAAATTTTAAGTATTATCTCCTTTTCTTCCTTTGTCTCCGTTCCAGTGTAAAGAGCGAATGTAGGCTTTCCTCTGTCTTCCTCTGAAATATCAACCTGCCACATACCGTTATCATCCTTTTTAACTTTGAATTCAGCAAACCCGTTCTCTTCAAGAACCATTTTAAAAATACCAATCCCTTCAAGTGTTCTGAACTGACTATAAATTAAATGTAAACCTTGATTTTCTTCATTATCAATGTTTTCAAGTATATTTAAGAATTTAGGACTATAAATTGATAATCCTTCTGGTGATAAATATTTTGACGCATTCTTCTTCAACTCTTCAATTGCTTTTTTTATTCTTCTATCATAACCTTTATCTGCTATATTATTCATAACATCTTCCGCTTCAACCTCTCCTTCTATCTCATCATCATTTATTTTCTCAGTTTCTTTATATAAATCATTAACATTAATATTTTCATTGTCTTCTTTTACAGCAACATCTTCTTTTGGTAAAGGTCTTCCAATACTTTTGGGCATAATAAAATTGCAATACAATCTTGAAAAAATACGATAGGTGGATGTTGGATCTTTATAAACTCCATCATTATTAGTTGCTTTTTTCTTTTTATTCGATTTTTCTTGTTTTCTCTCTTGAACTCTTGCATTCTCATAAATATGGAATTGTTCATCACTCATTGGAACTTTGACAACACGGAAATTTGCTATTTTTTCATATCTAGGTAATAATTTTTCTTGTGCGCTTCTGAAATAAGAAGTTAATCCCATAATTCGTCGTTTTAACAATTCACTATTATTAATATCATTGTCTTTGATGAATAAATTTAAAAATTCGTCTAATTTATCTGGCAAAGACTTATTCAACTTTATTTTTATTCCTAAATTAATAACATCTATATCATTTGAACTCAATATGCGGATTATTCTCTTTTCAAATTCATTATCACTTATTACACCCCTTTCTTGCACAACTATTTGTCCTTTATCATTTTTCACATTTTTCTGCTCATTGGTAACACCTTTATAAACCATATTTTTATCTATTTTACTTTCAAAACCATATGGGTTTCTAGTTATAGTTAGTAACTTACTAGAAGGTGAATAATCCAAATAATCGTGCAACTTATCCTTTGCGAATATTTCTTCAATAAACTCTTTGTTTATTTTCTGCGAAGATTTGATGTCTAATGGTATTTGCCAAGTTTTAATATATCCACGCAACATATTAAAAAGTATTCCAACTTCATTTGGATAATTTATAATAGGTGTTCCAGTCAATAGAACTACCTTGGCGTCTTTGGCCGACATAAGCATTTCATAAAGAATTAATGAAATATTTTTATTTATTTTTTCTTTTTTTCCTGTTCTCTCATCAATTGGTATATCTTTTTCTTTAGCGATTTTATTTACAATACGACTAATTAAATTATGCGCTTCATCAATAATGACAACAGTATTGTCAAAAATATTATTATCAAAATTATTAGTCATTTTTCTTAATTTATCTCTCCTTAATCCATTATAATGAATGAATTCATATTTTGTTTCAATCATAGAATTAATTTGATCATTTAAACTACTTCTATCTTTATCATCCATATTATTGCAGTTTGCTTGTTTTGTAATATTCACAAGCCATGCTCCACCTTTAGAACGAATATATTCAATAGGTAAATTCAAAACGCTGGATAATGTTTCGGTTGCTTCAGGATATTTTAATGTGCTTACCCATTCCCAACATTGATTTAATTTATAAAAAGGGTCACCGCATTTCTTTATTTCATTCCTGTAATTATCTTCTAAAGATGCAGGTGTCATAACGATAATTTTTTTTGAACTTTTCATTCCCTCAGCAATAGCAATGGAAGTGCATGTCTTTCCACTACCAAGACCGTGATACAACAATAGTCCACGATATGGAGTATATAAATTCAAATAATCTCTTACTAATTTTTGATGAGTTAATAATGTAAAATCACCACTAGATTTACCGATCTTATCACATGAAATATTAGAAGAATCGTCGAATATTTCATTTCTGTAGTCAATAAATAAACTATTGATGAAATTAACAAATATCTCTCTATTGTTTAAATAATAACTACTTACCTTATAAATAACCTTCTGTTTTTTCTCTGGTAATCTATTAATAATATTTTTGTTATCTATTTTCACCCAATATTCAGGTGGTAAAATAGATGTTCCTTTTTTTTCTACATTCGTGGCTTTGGTTTTATTAATTACTTTTTTAAGTTTTTTAATAATTTTTTCAGCATTAATTTTATTTCCTTTTCTTTTATCAACAATATTTATTTTTGAACTAATTAAATTCTCAGGGTCTTCTTGTTTTGGTAAAATAACCTCAATATGTTTAATACCAACCGGTTTAAAAAGGAGTTCATCTTTATTAGGCTTTACTTTTAATTTTTGTTTCAGCATTTCTAAAGAAATCATCATTTATCACTTATATTTATAAAATAGAAATAAATTATGATGAATACAAATTAATCTTGTCAAGTGCTTCTTTACAAGCGATTTGTTCTGCTTTTCTTTTAATCTTATGAAGGCCTTCACCTAAGAATAAAAATATTTTTTCGTTATTTTCAATATAATCTTTAGCAATTTTGAATGTTTTAATATTATTTATGTTTAAAGCATCTTCTATATTAACCTCGTGTAATTGTTGTCCTATACATAGAAATACACCCATTTTATAACCGGTGTCTATATCATGATGAATTTCTAAATAATAAGGTGTTACCTTGAATTCTTTTTGAATTTTCACTTGTAGAATATTTTTGTAGTTATCGTCGTTTTGAATAATGGATATCCAATCAATATGTGTTTCAAATATATTTTCTACAAATTTCTGAGCCATTTGGAACCCTGGACCAGTGACAAACACATTCTCAAACCATCTTTCTTCATCTTTAACTTGTATTTTATTGAAATCCAAGAATAATGCTCCTAAAAACGCCTCAAAGAGACAACCCAGTTTCTTTAAGTTGTTTCTTATTTTCTTTTCTTCGGCATGTTTAGATAATATTAGCCACTTATTTAAATGCATTTCAAAAGCGATCCTCCCAATAGCTTCGTTCTTCACAATTGAAATCTTTTTTTCAGTCATAAACCCTTCATTTTCTTTAGGAAATCTTCTATATAAATAATATTTTGTCACAAGTTCAAGAATTCCGTCACCCAAAAATTCCAATCTTTCATTTGATTTAGTATGTAGAGGAAGACAATCATTTGGTTGTTGCACTATCGTTATTTTTTGTAGTGAATTCTGAATTTGTGGTCGTTTTGTATAAGATCTATGAACAAATGCGCGTTTGTAAAGATTGATATTATTCACAATTGGAGGTAATCCATATTTAGTTAGAATAGATTGAACATCGCTCAATCTAATCTCTACATTTAAATTATTGTATGGATTGAAAATTAACCCATCATCACTTTTAATAAAATCTTCGTCATGAAGTAATATTTTATCGTTGTATTTTTCCTCCATTTTATATGTAATATAAATATATATTTATATCATTTTGAATATATATTTATTTAGGAATATTTTTTTATATATGTAGTTTATATAATGGCATTGATTGTTGGACATAATGGACCTTCAAGGTATTCAGAAACGATTGCAAATAGAACTCCTGCAAGTGGCGGGTCTTTAGGTGGACCAAAGAAGGCTGGTATTTTTGGAGGTATGGTTGGATGGCCACATGGTAACATTCCTGCTTCTGTTTTTTACCGAGCACCACAAAGAATTCCTAGCATAAGATTTTCATTAGCAAATACAACAAGATCCCCAGTTCAAGTCAACCGAAATGGATATTCTGCCAGTCACAACGGTCTTCTTGGTTAAATATCTTTCTTACAATTTACATTCACTCTTTCTTACAATTTACATTCACTATTTCTTACCTTTACCTTCTTTATTTATTATGAAAAGAGTTTAATAACAAATCAACATAATAAATAATATAACAGAAAAATAAAAATGAGTATGATTATTCAATTAGATAATCGAGAGAAGGAATTGATAAAGTTATGCAATATTGCCTTAGACGGGGATAAAGAACGGTTTAAGAATATCACTTTAGTTGTAAAAAATTTACCTATAGGAGACATTATATTAGAATATAATGGTGTTGAAAAAATAATAATTGAGAGAAAAACAATAGCCGATCTCTCTTCAAGTATAAAGGATGGTAGATACGATGAACAATCTTATCGATTGAACGGCTCCTTAATTCATAATCATAACATTTATTATTTAATAGAAGGCAACTTTGTATCTCTTCATAGTATGATGAAAAACAAAAATATAAATAAATTGACAATGTATTCCACCATTTTTTCGTTGAGTTATTACAAGGGGTTTTCAGTTCTATCAACGAATGATATTAATGAAACAGCAACTATGATTTGTAACATCGCTCACAAAATCTATAATTCGGAAATGAAGGGTAGAGTTCCATTTTATATTAATAAAGATGAAAAAGTGCTTAAAAAAGAAAAAGAAGAAAAAGAAGAAAAGGAAGAAAAGGAAGAAAAAGAAGAAAAGGAAGAAAAAGAAGAAAAGGAAGAAAAAGAAGAGGAAATAAAGGATTATTGTAGTGTAATAAAAAAAGTAAAGAAGGATAATATTACTCCCGAAAATATTGGAGAGATAATGTTGTGTCAAATTCCTGGTATTAGTAGTATAACTTCTATTGCTATAATGAATAAATTTAAAACATTGCCTAACCTAATTTATTTGATTAATGAAAATGAAAATGCGTTGCAAAATATTAGTTATTTGAATAGTAAGGGTCAAAAACGCAATATTAGCAAAACTTCAATAAAAAATATCATACATTTTTTGAAAAAATAATGTATATATATATTATATATAAATGGACCTATCCAAAATTTGTACACCAACCGTACTTTATTTAGTGATTTCATTATTATCTACTGGAGTTCTTGTTTCACAAAAAACTAGCGGAGTAACAATATTCTTTCACATCATTTGTGTCTTAATTTGGGCACTTTTGTTAAACACTTTATGTTCAAAGGGATATAAAAATATTTCTTGGTTTTTAGTAATTATACCGTATGTTGTTATGCTTGGCATGGTTATAGTTGCCAACTCAGTTGTCAAGTCAGCTATTACATCAATAACCAACGCATATAAAGGTGCGGCTTATGCACAGAATATGTTTGGTGAAAACTTAATCTCTGCTGCTGCTGGAATAAAATAAAAAATTCATCAATATTTATAAACTTCATTTTCCGAATAATATCCAGAATGTATTATTTTTTCTGTATATTTTTCACCTCCCCAATTATCATCCATAGCGTCAGGGCTTAGTGGCATTTTTTTTTGTTTATAATTCATTTCATCTAAAGGAGTTGTTGTTCCTACATAATATGAAGATTGATCAAAACCTGGATACATATTATGATTATATGGAGTATCATTCCTTGTTGAATCAACTAATAATGTTTTATTCATACTAGGAAATCGTTGTTTTTTACCTGATTGTATATATAACATTGGGCAATTTATTCCTTTTTTATTTTGTGAAATTATAAATTCAGAATACTTATCTAAAGTTTCAAATTTAATTGGATTTTTTCCAGGTATTTTCTTCATTCTTGTATTATACAAATACAAGTTACCATCTTTTTTGAATATTTTATCAGGACAATTATTTGTATTGAATCCTTCAACAATTAACCGATTTCCAGCGATAAACAATAAACATATTATTAATCCAAATAAATAATAATAATAATATTTCATATATATTAGATTGTGAAAATATTAGATGATGAAATTATTGACATTTCTATTTATAAATCTCGTTGTTTCATTTATCAGTGATATTATTTTGAATGATTTATCAAGTAATTTTGGGTTTATAAAATCTTTAAAACCTTATTTTTATAAAGAATCCATAATAAAATCTGCGTTTCTAGCATCTGTAACAATTGAAATTGCACTATTTATTACAATATTCTTTTCTTATTTCCTATTGGGGTTTTCATTTCCAACGAATTATAATGAATTAATTTATTTTTCTGTTTTAGCATATTTAATAGGTTATTTGTTGGATGTTTATATTTACAGGTTCAAGGTTTTCGGAAATAGATTAAACGCTTATTATAAAGAATTGGGTGCTGGTTTCTGGGGAGCAAACGCTTACATTTTTTCAATAATAATAAGTTTCTTTATACAGAAAAAAATATTGCCTTTATTATAATGATTGAAGAACTTGAAGAACAAGGTATAAAAGATATTAAAGAAGAACTTAAAGAATTAAGTAATAAAATAGATACAATGAATCAAAAAATAGACAACCTTTTTGAATTATTGGAAAAAGATTGTAAAAAAATGACTAGTCATATTGATTTCGTAGAAAATGTGTATGATAAAATTAAACAACCATTTAATTTTATAATGGATAAGGTTGAAATTTTAGTATCCAATAATCAGATAACATATGAAGAATAATATTGTATTATTATATGAAAGTAATTAAAGTTTCCAGTGAGGATGGAGAAGAAAATAGGAAAAATATAAATACTATTAATGATCACTTAACAAATAAGAAAGGAAAGATATTTATGTTTTTATATATGGATAATTGTGGTCATTGTATTCAAGCTAAAAAAGAATGGGATAAAATTAGTGAATCAAAAATAAAAGAAGATGATTTAATTGTAGCTGAAGTTAACCATATGTTGTTTGACAAATTTAAAAATGTAGGAGAAAAACCAATGGGTTTTCCAACATTCAAATATATCAAAGGAGGAGACATCGAGGAATATGATGGTGAGAGAACACACCGTGGATTTGTTGATTTTATTATTGAAAAAAATAAGAGTAAAAATAAACAAAAAGGAGTTTCTAAAATAAAGAAAGGAAACAAGACGAATAAAAGAAAGAACAAAAATAAGACAACTAAAATAAAGAAAAGAAAGTGGTCACTCAAATATAAAAGGAGTATTAACTGCAATAGACCCAAAGGTTTCAGTCAAATGCAATACTGTAAATATGGTAGAAATAAAACAAAATAAATAAGAAAAAGGTAAAATAGTAAAAAAGAGTAGTTAGAAATTATCTCTCGAATAACCAATTATAGCACAAGCAATTCTTTTTCCAGAATTACCTGTTTTTAAACTTACATCATTGCCCCCTTGACCACAATCGTCTTCATCTGCGTGTATTATTAATCCTCTTCCTATAATATTTGCCTTATTTCCCCTAAGTTTAATTATATCATCTGTAATAGTATATATAGCACAACCATTTTTATCTGTTTCCAAATTTCCTAAATCACCAACATGTCTATTCTTCATCCCAGGACATCCGTGAGTTTTATTATAAGGATTAAAATGAGCACACATACTTTCGCAATTATCACTTAAATCACCCGATTCGTGAATGTGAAACCCGTGTAATCCGTTCTTCTTCAACCCAGAAATGTTTATATCAATGAATACCATATTTTCGTGTTCCCTAAATTTCACAATTCCTTTTATTTTTCCGCTATTAAACACGGCGATTGCTTGAATTGTTTTTTTGCTCATCATTTTATTTTATTTAAAGAATATTTTAAATAAAATTGAATTTAAATAAATATAAAACTTCAAGAATAAAGAATAAAGAATAAATATAAAACTTCAAGAATAAAGAATAAAGAATAAAAGAATGGATAAAATGTTTCGATTATATGACTTCAATGTATACAATGATAAAGTAAATAATGTTAATACAAGTAGTGATGATGATAATTCTGAAAACGGGAATGGAAATAATAAAGATAATAACGAATTTATTATTCAAATGTTCGGCTTGAATGAAATAGGTAAATCTTGTTCTATAATTGTAGATGGATTTAATCCATTCTTCTATGTAAAAGTAGGAGATGATTGGAATATTTCTACTAAAAATGCGTTTTTAAATCATATCCTGAGAGAATTGAACGACTATTATAAGAATTCTATAACAGAATGTAAAATAATTAAAAGAAAAAAATTGTATGGTTTTGATGGTGGAAAAGAACATAAATTCGTCGTATTCAAGTTCAAGAATAATATTGTTTTCAATAAAGTGAAAAACTTGTGGTATGACCCAAATACTAGGAAGTTAAAAGAGAACGGATATGAATTCAATAAAACCCAAACTTATATATATGAATCCAACATTCCTCCATTACTTCGTTTCTTCCATATTAAAGATATAAGTCCTTCTGGTTGGATATCTTTGCCGGCTGAACATACAACTTCTGTTACCAGAAGCAAAAAGACGAGTTGTGATTATGAATTCAAAATAAATTATAAAAATATTGTTCCAATTAATGATAAAGAAAGTTTAGTTCCTCTGAAAATATGTAGTTTTGATATAGAAGCAAGTAGTAGTCACGGCGATTTCCCTGTGCCAATTAAAACTTATAAGAAACTCGCAACAAATATAATTGAATATTTTGAAAAAATTAACAAAAAATATACAGAATTAAATGAGACTGAAATAAAGAATATACTGAGGAAAATAATACTGGTTGCTTTCAATTTTGAAACACCTGAAAACAATATGATAGATTTTGTATATCCAATTGATCCACCAAAGAACAAAGAAGTATTAGTCGATTTAATTAATGAATGGTTCAATTATAAAATAAAAAATGACATGAACATGAAGGAATTCAATAATAAAATAAGAATAGAAACTATATTTGAGAAGAATAATAAAAACAATGTAGACGACGATGATAATGAACCAAACTTTTATAAAAAAATGTATTCGAATGAAAATGCGTCGATTATTGATATTATCCAAGATGCACAAGTTGACCGTTTTACAAAGATAATGAAATTGAACCAATCACTAAACAAAATATTTCCAAAATTGAATGGAGATAAAGTTACATTCATTGGTTCAACATTTCTGAAGATCGGAGACAAAACACCTTATTTGAACCACTGTGTTGTCTTGAATACTTGTGATAATATAGAAATTGCTAATTCACAAATTGAAACTTATAAAACAGAAAAGGATTTGTTATTAGCTTGGAGAGATATTATTCAAAAGGAAAATCCAGATGTAATTATTGGATACAATATATTTGGGTTTGATTATGACTTTATCTTTCGTAGATCTCAAGAGAATGATTGCGTTGAAGAATTCTTGAAATTGTCCAAAAATAAAGATGAATTGTGTGTTAACAGAGATTATAAAACCAATCAATATAATATTGAAGAAACAAAAATCGTGTTGGCAAGCGGTGAGCATGACTTGAAGTATATTAAGATGAATGGTAGAATTCAGATAGATTTGTATAATTATTTTCGGCGTGAAGAAAATTTGTCGTCTTATAAGTTGGATTATGTTGCCGGTTATTTTATCGGGGATTATATTAAAGAAGTAAAACAACTTAAAGACGATGACACAACCGTTTTCGTAACAACGAATATGACTGGATTAATGACCGGAAGTTATATTCATTTTGAAGAAATTGGACATACAAGCGAATATTATAATAATGGAGCGAAATTTGAAATTATAGATATCGACAACGAAAAATGTGAGTTCAAAATATCTGGAATTGTTCAAATAAATTTGAATACGAACAAAAAAGTAAAATGGTGTTTGGCAAAAGATGATGTTACACCGAAAGACATATTTAGAATGACAAATGGCACATCATATGACCGTTCCATAATTGCGAAATACTGTATTCAGGATTGTAATCTAGTTCATCATTTAATGAGAAAAGTGGACTTATGGACTGGGTTCACAGAAATGGCGAAAATATGTAGCGTTCCAATAAACTTTCTAGTTCTTCGTGGTCAAGGGATTAAATTAACGAGTTATGTGGCTAAAAAATGTCGCGAGAAAAGAACATTAATGCCTGTCATTGAAAAGAATGAAGAGGATAATGATGGTTATGAAGGTGCAATCGTTCTTGAGCCCAAATGCGATTTATATTTGGATAACCCAGTTGCTTGCGTGGATTATGCATCACTTTATCCTTCTTCTATGATAAGCGAAAATATATCTCACGATAGTAAGGTTTGGACAAAAGAATATGATTTGAATGGAAATTTAGTTGAAGTTTTTGGAGAGAAAAATGATAAAGGTGAATTTGAATATGATAATTTATCTGGTTATGAATATGTAGATATCAAATATGATACATTCAAATATATTCGTAATTCACCAACGGAATCAGAAAAGAAAACTATTTGTGGATACAAAATATGTAGATTCGCTCAATTTCCAAAAGGAACAAAAGCAATTATGCCTTCTATTTTAGAAGAACTATTAATGGCAAGAAAAACAACGAGGAAATTAATACCTTTAGAAAAAGACGATTTTATTAAAAATATATTGGATAAAAGACAGCTTGGGTATAAGGTTACGGCGAATTCTTTATATGGACAATGTGGTGCAAAGACAAGCTCCTTTTATGAGATAGATTGTGCAGCTTCTACTACAGCAACTGGGCGTTTATTACTGAATTATGCGAAAACTGTTGTTGAAGAATGTTATGGAAATAATATTTGTCAAACAGAAAAGTATGGACCTGTTTTAACAAAAGCGGAGTACATATATGGAGACACGGACTCGGTATTCTTCACATTTAACTTACAAACCCCAGATAATGTTCCGATAAGAGGAAAGGAAGCATTAGAAATAACTATAGAGTTGGCTCAAGAAGCAGGACATTTAGCATCAAGTTTCTTAAAAGGACCGCACGATTTGGAATATGAGAAGACATTTATGCCATTCTGTCTTCTGTCAAAGAAGAGATATGTAGGAATGCTTTACGAGACGGATATAAACAAATGTAAAAGAAAAGAAATGGGAATAGTATTGAAAAGAAGAGATAATGCTCCAATTGTGAAGGATATTTACGGAGAGATAATTGATATCTTAATGAAAGAACAAGATATCAAAAAAGCGATTGATTATTTGAAAAAATGTTTAAGAAATATGGTTGACGAAAAGTATCCAATAGAGAAATTGATTATAAGCAAATCTTTGAGAAGTGATTATAAGAACCCGAACCAAATCTCTCACAAAGTATTGGCAGATAGAATTACTGAAAGAGACCCAGGGAATAAACCATCTTCTGGAGATAGAATTCCTTATATCTTTATTCACAATAAAGACAAAAAGGCGTTACAAAAAGATAAGATTGAAACCCCTACTTATGTTTTGGAAAACAACCTGAAAATAGACTATTCCTATTATATTACAAACCAAATTATGAAACCAGTTCAACAATTATTCGCTTTAATATTGGAAAAGATATGGACACTTCAACATAAATCTTTTAAGTTGAAGCAATATAAGAAGGAAGTATCAGCTATAATTTCAAAAACAGATAAGGATAAAGTAAATGATAAAATAGAAAAATTAAGAAACGAAGAAATAAAAATCCTTTTATTTGATGAATTCTTGAGAGAAACCAATAGCAAAAAGGATAATAATAAACAAATAACAGATATTTTCAAGCGTTTATAAAGAAATTAAAAGAACTTAAAGAGATTAAATATATTTAAAAAGAAATTAAAGAACCACACCCGATTTATTTTTTTTCAATACCGCAATATAGAGACCATTCCACCAAGTTTCTAGTGCTACATTAATCGGAGTATGCGACTCATCATTTGTCAATTTAATCTCACGCTCAAACAAAATAGACAACTTCAGGTCATTTATAGACCTTGTTATCGCTTCTTTCACAAAGGACCAATTTATATCATTATAAATAACAACAAAAGTATCATTCATATTATTAATATATTTTGGTAATGCAGAATATAATTGATTGTAATCTATACTTGCGTGATATGAAAATATATTGAATTTGAATAATTTATTTGTATCAATATTGTCTGTAGCAATATTAAAAAATCTGTAATAATTATTCCCCTTATATTTTTCTACCGTATTTTGTATTTTTTCTTTACAATAATTATCAATATTATCTATGACAAACACTTTGGAATTATTATTATCTAAACAAGAAGCTATAACACTTGAATCAGTTGGAGCAGATAAATGCAAAATTCTTGAACTAAATAGTTGAAGTAAGTTATTGTAAAAGAACCGAGTTTTTCTTCCACTTGACCCAGGTAATTCCAATATTTCTCTATCTAATTTAGAAAATTCGTGTTCTGCGGAACTAATCGCTGTTTCTACCCCCAGGATAAATTCGTGTTCCTCATTACTTAACTCCATATTTATTATATTATAAGTAATTCACTTTTAAATATATTTTTTGACGAAAACATATAAATATACTGGTATATGTTTTATTAAAATGGATAAAAATAATAACGGGTTATCTGGATTGGTAAATCTTGGAAATACTTGTTTTATTAATTCTTGTATACAAGTTATATCCCATACTCATGAATTGAACAACCTATTGAATTCAAAAACATTTCAAAGCAAAATTAAAAATAACAATGAAGGTATGTTATTATTAGAATGGGACGAATTGAGAAAATTAATGTGGAATGAAAATTGTGTAATCTCTCCTAATAAATTTATTAAAAAAATACAAACTGTTTCTGAAATTAAAGGAATAGATATTTTTACAGGTTATCAACAAAATGATTTACCCGAATTCTTAATATTCTTAATTGATTGTTTCCATAATGCACTCTCTAGAGAAGTTAATATGAATATTTCTGGTAAAATAGTAAACAAAACAGATAAAATGGCAAAAGAGTGTTTCAATATGGTGAAAAAAATGTATTCCAAAGAATACTCTGAAATTTGGGACCTATTTTACGGTGTTCATATTTCTCAAATTATATCTATTGATAATAAAACTGTTTTAAGTAATACACCTGAACCATTTTTCATTATTGATTTACCAATACCTTCTAATAATAAAAACCCTACATTAATGGATTGTTTTGAATTGTATTTACAGGGCGAAATATTAGAAGATAGTAATGCATGGTATAATGAAAAAACAAAGGAAAAACAAAATGTTATAAAAAAATTGTCATATTGGAGTTTACCTAATATTCTTGTTATTGATATTAAGAGGTTTACAATAAATAATAAAAAATTAAAAATTCTTGTTGATTTTCCTTTAAACGATTTGAATTTATGTAAATATGTTATTGGATATAAAAAAAATACTTACATATATGATTTGTATGCGATTTGCAATCACACTGGAAATGTTTATGGAGGACATTATACATCTTTTGTTAAAAATATGAATGAAAAATGGTATCACTTCAATGACAATAATATTACTGAAATTAGTGACTTGAATAAATTGATTACAAGTAATGCGTATTGTTTTTTTTATAGAAAAAGAAAAGGATAGTCATTTTTTCTTTATATTTATTCTCTTAATGTTTTTTCTTCACGGTTTTCTTTTTTTTATCATTTTCATTTCCCCGTTTTTTCTTTACTGTTTTGTTTTTACTTTTATCTGTTTGTTCAACCTCTTTCAATAACTTATTATATAAGGCATCGTCTATTACTTCTTTTTCATAATCGTCTTCATAATATTCACTTGTTGCAACCTTTCTCTCCTTACTTCTATTTTCTTTATCTTCGTTATTTTTATTTATACATTTGTATGATAATCCTGCAGGAACTGCCAAATTCTCAAAAATAGAATTTATTCTTTCTCCACCATGCATATTTCCTTTATCACCTTTATTTATTCGGTTATTATTCATTAATATGGACTCTATACTAAACCCACAGCTCAATACTTTCCCGTCTTTTTCATAAAAAATTAAATCATCGTCTGAAATATAACTCATATATTATTATTAGATAATCGTTTTATTTCATTTACGATTTTGGTTTCTCTCTTGTTCTTTATATAATCAACTATATTTCCAACTTTATTTTTATCCATTATTATTTCATTTAATGATTTCTCTAAATATTTGAATGTTAATGGTTGTTGAATTTTAGATGATGTAAATTTTATTTTCTCATTATTAATTCTTATATCTTTATTTGATATATTATTCTTAATTGCATAATCTATTAAATTATCCGATAATTCTGTTCTATTATCTCTCAAAAGTTTAATTCTTTCATTCAAACCTTTGATTTCATTGTCTATTGAAATAAATCTTTTTAAGTTATCCTCAAAATTCATTTGTCTTTGTATTTATATAATAAAATGCAATTTATTTTTAATAAAAACCCAAATAATTTTACAAATTTAGTGGAGTTTCCTCAATTTAAACAAAAACCAGTAAAAAATGTTATTTTGTTTACTAATGCAAGAGATGAAAAAAATATCAAAGAATGGGCAGCACATCATTTATTAATTGGGTTTAATTTAATATATATATTCGACCATAAATCTGTTATTCCTTTAAAAACTGTTTTCAATAATTTTGATAAAAGAGTTTTTGTAGAGAGATGCGAAATGAATGATTCACCCAAAATGTATTTAATGAATAGAGCTCTTTTTATCGCTAAACAACTTCAAGCAGATTGGTTTATATATTTAGATTCCGATGAATTTTTAGTATTAAATAATTATTATGGTGTAAAACAATTATTAAATAAATTTTATTTCACCGATTCATTGGCGATTAATTGGTTATTTTTTGGGTCTAATAATCATATAAAAGAACCAGATGGATTAATCATTGATAATTATACAAAATCAGATACAGAATTAAATATGCATGTAAAAACATTTGTTAGACCGTCACAATGTATTAATGCGTCGAATCCTCATTTTTACAATATATATAATAAAAACCGTATGTTCTCTTTAGATGGAAATTTAATAAGCGATGAACCGCAATTCAATAGAACTACAGTTGCATTTAATAAAATACCTGCGTTTATTGCTCATTATGTATATCAATCTGAGGAAACATATGTTAATCGTAAAATTAATTTACCAAGAGATGATATTCTTGAAATGAGAGAAAAAATAGATAATATTCACGATAAGCACAATAATGTTGATAATTTAATTGTTAAAAATAAATATTCGGAGATTGTTAATACTTTTTTACAACAATTTTAATTTTTTTTAGATTTATTTTTCATTTTCATTGAATAAGCCTTTTGAAGTGCGAATAATCCAAATGGAACTAATGCAGTTTTTATAACTTGTCCCAACAACCCACCTCCACCTCTTTTATTCCGTCTTGTTCTTTTTTTTCCACCTCTTTGATTTGATAAAGGTCTACTCAAGCTACTTTGCGGTAAATTATTCTGGAGGACAGCTGGGGCACCTTTTACTGTTGGAATTAAATTTCCTTGTTGGGCTAATCCATTATTATTGAAAGTGTTATTCCATTGTGTTTGAGCATTTCCAAAATTTCTTTGAACCCAATCGGCACCTCCATCTCCTCCAGATTGCTTAGGTTGATTCTTATTCTTATCCTTATTATTAGACTTACTCTTGTGCTTATTAGACTTACTCTTATCCTTATTATTAGACTTACTCTTATCCTTACTCTTATCCTTATTATTAGACTTACTCTTATCCTTATTATTAGGCTTATTATTAGACTTACTCTTATCCTTATTATTAGACTTACTCTTATCCTTATTATTAGGCTTATTATTAGACTTACTCTTATCCTTATTATTAGACTTACTATTAGGCTTATTATTAGACTTACTATTAGGCTTATTATTAGACTTACTATTAGGCTTATTATTAGACTTACTATTAGGCTTGCTATCAGGCTTATTATTAGACTTACTATTAGGCTTATTATTAGACTTACTATTAGGCTTGCTATCAGGCTTATTATTAGACTTACTATTAGGCTTATTATTAGACTTACTATTAGGCTTGCTATCAGGCTTATTATTAGACTTACTATTAGGCTTGCTATCAGGCTTACTTGAAAGATTTCCTTTTTTTTCTATAAGTTTTGTATTAGGTTGATTGTTTTTATTCGTGTCACTCATTTTGTGATGACGATGTCTGTGTGTCATTCTGCGGTAATTATGATGTCTGTGGGTCATTCTTTGTCCGTGACCCATTCTGTGGTAATGATGTCCACGACTCATTCTTTGTCCGTAGCTCATTCGGGGATAATATTGTCTGCAGCTCATTCGGTGATGATGATTTCCGTGGCTCATTAGGCGAGGATGATTTCCGTGGCTCATTCGGTGATGATGATTTCCGTGGCTCATTCTGTGATGCTGATTATGCGAACCTCCAAATAAAATTACACCGCCGTTTTTTCTAGATTTATTCTTTGTGCCCATTACTTATATATTAATAAAAGAAAATTATTTATTACGCAAAAGAAGAATTAGAATAGCTAAAATCATTGTAAAGGTTAAAAAGACAAAACAAATAATTAAGTAAATATAAGGATAAACTTCATACAATATTAAATTAATAACAGGAGATAATAAATTTCTAAATTCATACTTAATATCTTCTCTCTTCAAAATGTCTAAACATTGAGAAACAATAGTGTCTTTCATTATTTGAAATAATTAAACATTTTAATTGCGTGATATTAAAGTAATAATTTTCTTTTAATGCATTATTAATGGAAAATTTTATAAAACCATCAGACAATTTTGATTTTTCGTTGATATCTTTAGGTAGTCCTAAAACAATACAAGGTGGAGCGTATTTTACTAATATAAATTTTAATTCAAACCCTCTTTATATTATAACACCTAAATGTTTAACAAAACAAGGTTTTATAAAAAATGGAAAAAAAATATATACAGATTTAATGTTCAATAATGATGACGAAGAATTAGTGCAATGGTTTGAATGTTTAGAAACGAAATGTCAAGAGTTGATATTTGATAAGAAGGATTTGTGGTTCAATGATAATTTAGAGAAAGACGATATAGAAACTGCATTTGCTTCACCAATTCGTATTTATAAATCCGGGAAGTTTTATTTAGTTCGTGTAAATTTTAAATTAAATCCAATAACAAATAATCCTATTGCAAAGGTTTATGACGAGAATGAATACCAGTTTTCTTTAGATGACATAATTAATATAGATAACAAAACATATTTGATTTCAATAATAGAAGTTCAAGGTATTAAGTTTACATCGAAAAATTTTCAAATTGAATTAGAGATAAAACAATCGATGGTGCTTAAAGATGATATTAGTTTTGATAATTGTTTGATAAAAAAAAATATAATTAATGAAACTAATACAAAAGTGAAACTAATCAAAGAAGAAGAAAAAGTAAAACTAATTAAAGAAGAAGAAAAAGTAAAACTAATTAAAGAAGAAGAAGAAAAAGTAATTGAAGAAGAAGAAAAAGTAATTGAAGAAGAAGAAAAACTAATTAAAGAAGAAGAAAAACTAATTAAAGAAGAAGAAAAAGTAATTGAAGAAGAAGAAGAAATAAATGATAATACACAGAATAAAGAAATTTTAGAAATAAAAAATGTCAAATTTCAAGAATTATATGACTACAAGAATGATGATGATTTAAGGGAAGTTGAGTTGTTTGACGACATTAATAAATTAGAATTAATTACATTGAAAAAACCGAATGAAGTTTATTATAATTTATACAAAGAAGCTAGAAAAAAGGCAAAAATATCTAAAATAAACGCAATAAAATCGTTTTTAGAAGCAAAAAATATTAAAAAGACATATATGTTGGATGATTTAGAAGATAGTGATAGTGATGGTGATTTTGATTTTGATTTTGATAATGTTTAGAATAATTAAAATGTATTTAAAAAATTATTTTATCATTAATTTTATATAATGGCTCTTTCTTTCAAAAAGTTATGGAATGATTATGGAATCGGTGCTATCATTGTTTTATTACTGATTGCTTATGGCGTAAATATTTTCGCGAATTATCTGACATCTAAAGGAAAGCACGGATACGAACACATGAGTGAAAATATGAACCATGCATACAATAATCGACAGAATAAACAAAAAAACTCAAGTCAGCAAAATAGCGTTCAACCCTCAAACCCTTTAGGAGAGATTGAGGATTTTTCTGGCGTAAATGGAATGCAAACACAAAACCCAATCCCAACTTCTAAACAAACCATTCAACGACCAGATGAGTTGTTACCAAAAGACACCAATAACAAATGGAGTCAATTGAACCCTTCTGGTAAGGGAGAACTCGAAAATATCAATCTACTTAAAGCAGGTTACCACATCGGTATTGATACTATAGGACAAACACTCAGAAACGCCAACTTACAAATTCGTTCTGAACCACCTAACCCTCAGCTATATGTTGGACCCTGGAACCAAAGCACAATTGATCCAGATTTTATGAGGGTCCCCCTTGAGATTTCTAGCGGAAACACTCAATAAATTAGACCATATAACATAACAAACTTTTAAAAATATTTATATTCCAATGTTTACACATATAAATATTTTTAACTATCCAAAAAGAAAAATAAAAAATTTGGACAATTCTACAATATTGCTTTTGAGAATTTCATTTTATATCACTAATATATATATGGTAAAACAATTTAAAGAAAACATTCTTTTATTCCTCGTTGCTGGATTTATTATTTTCATTTGTTTTAGAATGTATCGAGATAGCGATAGATATAACTTGAAATGTTTAGTTTCAGAAGTGGATGGGAATAGATATTGTGTGAGAGATAGAATGATGAACAAGGAATCCGTTGATTTGTTAGCAAGAGTAACGAAGAATATGACACAATTGGTTCAGTATATGAAGGTTACATACCCTAATAATAGTTCTGTTAAATTTTTGGTTTCAAATTATAGTCCGAACAGGATTAACGAGACATTGCCAACTAGTGAATTAACTGCTTATAGTGAAAATAAGGGTGAAAAGATCGCATTTTGTTTGAATAAAACGACGGACGGTAAAAAATTAATAGATTTGAATACATTGACCTTTGTTGCAATTCACGAGTTAGCACATCTTATGACTACAAGTATAGGACATAAACAAGACTTCTGGATGAACTTCAAGTTTTTGTTAGAGAACGCAATAAAAATAAAAATATATATTCCAGTTGATTACAAAAAAAATAATCAGCCATATTGCGGAATGAATATAAGTGACAACCCTTTGTTTGATATGTAAACTTTAAATTATTTTTTGTATTCTATCCATAAATATATTGAAATAATTGTTAAAAAAATAAATGAAAATGATAAAAATAATTTTAGAGAGAATAATAATTTATCTTTGTAATAATCATTTTTGTATAATTCCTTTGTTAATAGAACTATTATAGTTGTTATTATAATATTTGGAATATAATGATTTGTATTTTCAACAGAAATTTCTTGTTTGTTTTTAGTTCCGAAAGTAATGTCTAATATATCAGGACCTATGTTTGTTTTTGTAGATTCGTGATGAAGTTTGTGCACATCGTTAACTTTTAAAATCGAGTAATTAATATTATGTATAGTTGAATAAAATATGATGAAAAATAATAGTATCCACGGGTTTAAAATATTTCTTCCAAAAATATAATACAACGGTAAGAAAACACCTACTGAGGTTAATTCCAATAATACTTGTGAAATATGTGATAGAAAATTATCGTGTTCATGATGGTAATGATGCAGTATTGTAAAAATATTTTTCGATTTATGGCTTTCATAATGGCTGTTATAAGAAATAAATGTAATAATAATAAATGTTATTAATCCTAAAAAATAGTTTTCAGATGATATTAAATATATTGAAATTAAAATACATAAATGGGATATGTAATTTTCTTTTATTGAGTTTATTACATTTACTTCTTTTTTTACTCCTTTTTTTACTCCTTCTTTTTTTACTTCTTCTTTTACTCCTTCTTTTACTTCTTCTTTTTTTACTCCTTCTTCTTTTACTCCTTCTTTTTTTACTCCTTCTTTTACTTCTTCTTTTTTTACTACTTCTTTTTTTAGTCCTTCTTTTTTTACTTTTTCTAGATTACATTCTTTTTCTAGTTTTTCTTCCTTATTTTTTAACATAGTTATATAGTTTATATGTATAATTTACTAAAGTCGGTTAATCTTATATTAAATAGTTTAAGTAAAATTATTAATAAACATTTTCCAGTTACTATCATCCATACATTAATCAATAGTTCTATTTGATTTTCATATTGGTGATTGCATTTATGCATTATTCCTAAACCTTTTAATATTTTATTTCTTTCTTCACACGATGTCTTCTTTAAATACTTTTTTTCTAATAATGTTAAAGGACAATTATGTAAAACCACAATAGAAAATGCGTCTAAAGAAATAATTAATAATATTATGGATAAATGGAATAAATTATTATCAAATATGATTAAAAAAGACATAACTAATATGAATATATTGTGAATTATATCATATCTTTTAAAATTAATGCATTTCAGATTAAATTTTTCATAAATATAATTTGAAAAAACCCTTATACAATTGTATTCCATAATGATCACATATATAATGAATCATCAAATAGAACGAATTTCCGGTATAAATTCTTCGTCTAAATCTATGTCTTTAAATATTCTCTCGGGATGCCAAGTAACAGTCATTAATTCTTCCAAAATTATCTTTGTTCTTTCAATTGACATTTTTTGATAATCCAGTTCAAATATTCCTGGGTTTTTTGATAACATATCCCAAATAATTTTATTTTTGTTCAATTCCAATAAATCAATCGCATTCAAATTAGGATTTTGAGATAAAAAATACCAATTTATTTTATCTATGTTTTGTTCCAGCAATTGGATTGCTTCATAACTATCATTCAAGGACAAACAACCCCAGTTTATCATTCCAAGATTTTTCTCAAGTAGTTGTATTGCTCTGGGATTATTATTTGAAGATAAATAATCCCAATTTATCATTTCCGGATTTTGTTCAAGCATTTCTATTGCTTCAGAACTAGTGTTTGCAGATAAACAAGCCCAATTTATTCTTTCGGGTTTCAATTTAAGTAAATGAACTGCACTTGGATTAGAAGATAAACAATCCCAAGATATTGGTTTATTCAAATATTTTTCTATTATTTTAACCGCTTTAGGGTTTGTATTCTGTGATAAATAATACCATTTTATTTTATCAACATTTCTCTCTAATAATTCAACAACATTTGTATTTGGGTTCTGTGATAAATAATACCAATCTACTTTATCCATATTCTTTTCAATTATTTCAATGGAATCAGTTACTATAGAAAAAAAATTCCAATTAATTTTGTCTTGGTTCATATAAAGTAAATGAGTTGCATTAGGATTTATTGATAGGTATTGCCAGTTAATTTTATCTTTGTTTTCATCTTTTTCAAGTAATTCAATCGCATTTGGGTTCTTCGACAAAAACAACCAATTAATTTTTTCAATATTTTGTTGAACCCAGTGCTTCAATATCATCTTATTTTTTATTAGTCGGTTTCTTTAAATTTGTTTACAATAAATATAATTCAATGTCCATATCTTCGTCTAAGTTGATATCTTTGAATATTCTATTTGGATGATAAGCAACACTCATTAATTCTTCTAATATTATTTTGGTTCGTTCAATAGACAACTCTTGAAAGTCAGGTTCAAATATATTTGGATTTGCCGAAATTAAATACCAATTCACTTGTGTTTCGTTCATCTCCAATAAATCAACTGCATTTGGATTGGAAGAGAGATAAGCCCAATATATTTTGTTGGGATATTTATCAAATAATTTCATAGAAGCTGGATTTTCGGAAAAATAGAACCATTCAATTTCACTTATATTTTTTTCAAGAATATGTATAGCATTCGGGTTCCGTGATAATGTGTCCCAATCGACTTTATCCAAGTTGCATTCTAGAATAGAAATCGCTTTAGGATCAGGATTGATAGATAATCCCGTCCAATAAACTTTATGCATGTTTCGTTCAATAATATGGACCGCATTTTTGTTCATGGATAAACCACACCAGTTTACTTTATCCAAGTTGCATTCTAGAATATGTATAGCGTTTGGATTATATGATAAACTGCCCCAATTTACTTTATCCAAGTTGCATTCAAGAATATGTATAGCATTTGGATTTGCTGATAAGGATTGCCAAACTATTTTTTCTTTGTTCTCTTCAAGTAAGTGAATGGCATTTGGATTTGCTGATAAGTAGTGCCAATCTATTTTTTCCTTGTTCTCCTCAAGTAAATGAATAGCGTTCGGATTTCCTGATAGGTGTTTCCAGTTAATTTTATCTTTATTTTGTTCAAGGAGTTGAATTGCATTTGGGTTCTTCGATAATAAATTCCAATCTAACTTGTGCATTTTTCTTTCAATCCAAGGTTTCAATTTATACTTCATTGTTGTTGTTTTCTTTACTATTGTTCTTTAAGTTATTAAATATATCAATTTTATTTAAAATTGAAATAAAATAAGAATGAAAATGAGAATGTAATAAACTTATAAAATGTCGTCCATTACCAAACAATTGATTATAAATAAATTTTGTATCCCAAAAGAAATAATTGAAATTATCAAAGAATATGTATTCACTAATATAATAAATAGGACTAAAGAAAACAAAAATAAAATAATATCTCTCATAAATGAAACCCGTGTTTCACCCAAAAATTATAATTCTATACTTAAACCTTTAGATAAAACCGAGTGGTTATTTTGTATAAATGAAAACTATAAATCTATTCAATATCATTCAAGTTTTTGCATTGAGTGTGGTGATTATTTAAATTCATATACAGAATATGCGCTTTCATACAAATTAACGGATGAAGAATATAATAAATTAGAGAGAAATATTATGTGTAAATGTTTATAGTTCTGTTCTGCTTAAATTTATGTATTTGCATTATTCCAATTTTTTTAATACTCCAAATATATATATGACATTATCATTTCCATTTAAACAAAACCAAATTTATAAAGTAAATCATTTAATTGATCAACATACAATAGATAAAATTATAGTTTTCTATGGGTTTAATAACATAAAGAATATTAATGAATTATTCAAGAAAGAACCGAAAAATAAAGCATTCAATAATATATTCAATGATGACGAATACCGAAATATTAAAGAAAAAAATATTGATGTCATTTTTTCAAATCAACAGATTAATTTTGACGATACTATAGGAACCATTAAGTTGAAGATTATCAATGAATTTTCAAATACTTTTTCATTAGATGAGATATATTTATTTTGTTTGAAAAAGGAAATATTGAACCCTGAAAATATATTTCAAATTTTAACTCAAAATAATGTTTTACCTTTAACCAGATTAAGATTGAACCAATTTATTTTAAATATTATTTTTGATGAAAACGGAAAACCAGCGAAATTAAATATTCCTGATAAAGAAATATATACATATCAGGATATTTTATCATTAAACTTGGATAAACATCCGTATTTTTTGAATAAAGTTTTAGGGCAAAAATTAATGATTGTTTCTGACGAATATCCATTCATTACTAATCCATTTGAAGTTAAAGAATATGATGAATTTATTGAAAAAATATCCCGCGATTTATTGACAACCTTAAATAGCAACTTATTACTTAACACAGGAGTTATTTATTCTAATAATATTTTTTTGTGTTTAGCAAGCGATGTGTTTAATCATACAAACAAGAAAAATATGTCGGAATTATACACTAGTAAAATTTATTACCCTTTTTTAAATAGAAAAAATATAAATTCTTATGATGATTTGGAAGATAACCGACAGAAACTCTTGGAAGATACCACGAAAAATATTAACAAAAGTAATTTTGAAAGTGTTAATCTCTTCTATGAATTATACAAGGAGAGAAAAGATGAATTAAAATATATCAAAAACGGGGTAAAATCAATTAAGTTAACTATCAAATCACTTCACAAAATAAAATTTCCATTAGATGTTATTTTCAAATTATGTCATGCTACCAAAGATTATCCTTTAATAAAATTCAATCCTTCGAAAAAGAAGGAAAATATATACAGATTATTTTCGGATAAAATATCCAAGGATGGAAGAAAAATACCTTTTTTGTCTCGTATCAATATTTTTAAATTGATAAAAAGTATCGGAAATAAACGGTCAGTAAGTGTTTTTATTAATCATATATTCAATGGACAACCAATATCTCTCAATTGTGAATTTGAAGATAATGGAGATATTGGAATATACTGTGATTTTGAAAGCATATTTCCTATAGAAAGTATAGATGAATTGTTGAAACAAACAATTAACCCTGTCATAGAAGAAGTAAGGATTTATTTGGAAGAAAACGGGTATACTATGACTTTGTTCAACAGTTTATTTGATGATAATATTAATATTGAAAGCATTGATTATAATTCTATTATTCAAATTGATAATGATATAAATCTAGATACAATAGTTGGATGTTTATCTAGTATTTTTATTATTGAAACTAAAAACTTCAAAAATGCAAATAAAAGCATTGATTTGAGATACAAAAGGGTTTCTAACTTCAATAAAATGACTAGTCAGGAAGCGTTTATTATTGAACAAACAAGACTTAAAAATGGATTAAGAGGTGATGAATTAATTGAATCTCTTGTTCAAAATTATAATATGAAGATACAAGAGGCTAGAAATTTATTAGCTAAATTGGCAAGTGAATTGCAAGTCGAAAGAGGTGCCAAAAGAGATATTGAAATTAAAATTAATCCTGGATTCAAAACTATTGTTACATTAAACCCGATTAATAGCACAATTACTATTCAGGTTGAAAAAATAAATAACATAAATTATTTATATGTTTTACCGATATATATTGATTCTTTTATTCGTTTAACTCAAAACAAAAATACTTCTGGTGTGCCTACTAGTCGTATTAATTTATTATGTAGAACAAAAGAGAGAAAAGATATTGTATTAAATGATTTCATTTCGATTGCTGAGAAACCTTTTATTGAACAAGAAATTCAAGAATTTAAAGCAACAAATGCGTTGGATTTATTCTTTGATGAAGAAGAAGAAGAAGAAGAAGAAGAAGAAGAAAATATAAAAGGTGGAAAGAATAATAGCGATTCTGCATCTTCAATTAGTTCATATGGATTAAGTGATATGTCACCAGATAAGTCTCTCTCAAGTTTTGAAGAAGAAGAAGAACCATTAACTATATCTTCAATATCTTCAGTTGAAAGTGAAGAAGAAGAACCATTATCTATATCTTCAATATCTTCAGTTGAAAGTGAAAAAGAAGAACCATTATCTATATCTTCAATATCTTCAGTTGAAAGTGAAAAAGAAAAAGAAGAAAAAGAAGAAAAAGAAGAAGAAAAAGAAAAAAGGGAAGAAGAAGAAGAAAAAGAAGAAGAAGAAAAAGAAGAAGAAGAAAAAGAAAAAGAAGAAGAATACAAGAATATTGTTGGTATGAGATTATCCAACCCAAATCCATTTCAGGAAAAATTAGATGATTTGGAACCATTATTATTTAATAATCCAAAACAAAATGGAAAATTCAAATCTTATTCAAGAAGCTGTTTACATAGTTCAAGAAGACAACCAGTTATTTTAACAGAAGAAGAAATACAACGAATAGATAAATCACAACCGGGTTTCATAAAAAATGGTATAAAAAATGGTGAAATACTTAAATATGGTTCAAATCCAGATAAAGAATATTACTACTTATGCCCAAGGTATTGGTGTATGAAAACAAACAGTCCAATTACAGAAGAAGATGTTAAAAGTGGAAAATGTGGGAAAATAATTCCTCAGAATCAAAAAATTATTAGAGAAGGAGAATATGTTTTTGAGTTTTTCAATAAGTCGGTTCACGGAACATATGATAATTATATAAAGCATTATCCAGGATTTATAGAAAGCGATAAACATCCAGATGGTCTTTGTATGCCTTGTTGTTTTAAGAACTGGGATACACCAGCGCAATTAGAGAGAAGAAGACAATGTAGTAATAATGAAATCGGTGATAATGATAACGAAAAAAAGGTAGAGAATATAACAAAAAAGTTAGAAAAGGAAAATTATATAAAAGGCCCAGAAAAATTTCCATTAGAAAAAGGAAGATGGGGTTATTTACAAATGAACATTCAATTGTTTTTGAAAGAAATAAATGTAGATTGTCAAATAAGTAATAAAAATACTAATATAAAACCGTTTCATAATTGTTTATTAAGGTACGGAGTGGAACCTAATGAAAACCAATCATTTATAGCGTGCATTTCAAGCACTAAGTTTTTTGGACAAAAAGATATACCAACAGTTGAAAAATTCAAGGATTTAATTATAAGTTCGTTGACATTAGATAATTATTTAATTTATCAGAACGGAGATTTGGTGAATATATTTTTAGAAAGAAATATAAAATTGTCTGAAAAGAATTTTTCAAAATATTATTCATCAAAACTTTATTCAAAAATTAATAAAAAAAATAAAGATGAAATAAGTTATTTTAAAAATGTTGTAAAATCATACGAAAATTTTATTTTATTTTTAAAAGATAAAGACGAAATAATAGATTATACTTACTTGTGGGATATTATATGTATGCCAAATAGTAAATTATTTCCGAATGGGATAAACCTAGTAATATTAGAAATACCCAACAATGATATTACAGATAATGTTGAACTGATTTGTCCAACCAACCATTATTCAAGTGAATTTTATAATTCAAATAAACAAACATTAATATTGGTAAAATCTGGTGATTATTATGAACCGGTATATGAATATAGAAATGAAGAAACTAAGATCAAAGTAACAAGGCTATTCTCTGAGTATTCCACATCGTTATCAAAAAAGATGCGTGCGGTTTTTAAACAATTAATAAAACCATTACTGAGAAATACATGCGTTCCATTACCAAGTAGACCGAATGAATATAGATTTAAAACACCTATATTATTAGAAGAATTGATAACAATATTGAATAAAATTAATTATAAAATAATAAAACAAATTGTAAATTTTCAAAGTAAAGTAATATCACTAATAGTTGAAAACCCAGATGGAGAAACAGGAGTTGTAACTTGTTATCCCTCAAAAATAATTCCTAATTTTGATTATGTTCTAATGACAGAAGATTACATGTATAAAAGTTATAATGAAACAATCGGATTCTTGTTGAGACTTAACGCTGATAGTAGTAATAAGATTAATTGTAAACCGTCATTTAAGGTTATAGAAGATGAAATGATAGTAGGAATTTTAACAGAAACAAACCAATTCATTCAAATAAATAATCCAGAACCAGTGTCTAATATTACAGATAACATAAAGGTTCTTAGAAGTAATAATTATTATATGTCGGACTTAACTACAACTATAAGCAATGATGAAGATACAGAGAGAATAGAATATATCAAAAAAATAAAGTTAGAAACTAATTTTTTCAATGTTTTCCGAAACACAGTGAGAATATTATTGAATAAATACGATAATATAGAATGGAAGAAAAAAGTAGAAGACGAAATGAAAAATAATTACAAGTTATACAATATTAAACTTCTCTCTATTATTGAATTATTGAGGGGTTTAATAAAGGATAAAGTTCTTTTTATTGAAGATTATAATTACAAGATAATAAAGGATGTGAATACTTGTATAATTTTTGATGATAAAAAGTGTAGTAGTAAAAAACCATTATGCATTTATTCAAATAATACTTGCCAATTAATATTACCTAAAAATAATTTATTGACTGGAAATAATAATGAAGTAATGTATTTTGGAAAAGTAGCGGATGAATTAATACGATATAGTAGGATAAATGTATTTATGCTTCAACAAAATACATATATGTCTTTCGTTAACCTGGGTTACAATTTGAATGAAAATGAATTAATTATCAACCAATCAATATTGAATAACGATTATTTTGATGGATTAATTCCTAAAGTTGTAAATAAGTATGCAAAAAATAATACTTACGATACGGTAAATCCGAATAAATCACAAATATACGATAATGTTGTAAATATAAATGAGAATGTAAACTTGAATGATATTGAATGTATTCCAAGAGAGAGTAATATAAAATCAATAATATGGGCTTCTAGATTTCCGGGTGATTTCGTTGAGTTGATTTATGACAAAAATTTATATTGTGGTTACCATTTATTGATAGATATAATAAAAAGGATTATAAATAAAGTGTTAAATATAAATGATTTAAAGAACGAATTATTAAACCAATATTCAAAGTATTTGAAAGAATATGAAGAACATATTGTTGATATATTAGTGAATGAGGGGAAGAAAACATTAGGTGATCAAGTAAAATCCAAAGATTTATCTTTTGAAGATTTAATTTTCAATGAAAATTATTTTATAACTAATCTAGACATTTGGATGATGATGGATAAATATAACATAAGTTGTGTTTTCATTTCAAGCAAAACATTGATGGAAACAGGATACACTAGAAATGAATTTGTTATAAATGGAAATGAAAAAAGTAAGTTTATTTTTATAATATGCCCAGCATTAAGATATGAAAATGTTCCAAAATACAAGATAGTTCAATCACCAAACAAGGATATATTATTTCCGTTATCTATTGTCAAAGATAATAAACCTTTGATTAATTCACTAAAAAACAAAATAGATTTGGATGATTATTTAAAAAAATATGTGAAACCAAATAAAACTGTATATGAAAAGAAGTATAAATTCAAATTAGTTAATAAAGAAAAAGATAAAGAAAAAGATAAAGAAAAAGATAAAGAACCAGAAGAACTTAAAGAACCAGAAGTAAAAGAAAAGGAAAAAGCAAATAAAACAAGAAAGAATAAAGAAAAAGAACCAGAAGTAAAAGAAAAAGAACCAGAAGTAAAAGAAAAGGAAAAAGCAAATAAAACAAGAAAGAAGTATAAATTCAAATTAGTTAATAAAGAAAAAGATAAAGAAAAAGAACCAGAAGGAGAAGAACTTAAAGAACCAGAAGTAAAAGAGAATAATAACTTGTGTAAAAATAAGGATAAAGACGAATGTATATTGAATGATAATTGTATGTTTATTGACAGCGATAAAAGAAAATATTGTAAAACCAAGAAAAATAAACTAGTGAAGGATCCAGAAAATGATAAACAAAAAACAGTTATTTCTGTCAAAAGAAAAAAATATAAATTCAAAGTTGTAAACAAGGAAAATAAAGAAAAAGAATAAAAGAAAAGTTAATATTTTTTGTAAAAATTTATATGGTCAACATTAAAATGAACAATTTTTATATTATTTTCAATCTTTATTACTTTTCTTCCAAATAATGGGTTATGTTTTTCAAATATTCGTAGCTTATGTTTCAAATTACTGTAAGAAATTTTATTTATTAATGAATCATAAACATAATAATTATACATGTAATACAAATGTAAGTAAGGACGGAATATTTTAACCAGCTTATCCTGGGGAAATTCTTTGTCTATTTTGATATTATTAGTAAATTCATTTATCATATCTATACTATCTTCGTATAATAAATGAAGGGGTGTTGTGAATATATAGTTTTTTATATATCTCTCACGAATAATAAATTCACTGTTCAATACAAAGTTTTGCAAACATAGATTATTTTTGATAAATGCCTGCAATAATGTAGGTATAATATAATTATTGAATTTAATAAAAAAATAAATGTTATATATTGTTGAATTATTGAAGTTCATATTATTATATGGGTTCTTAGGAATAAATGGTTTTGGAAAAAAACTAGAACAATTAGATAAAGAATTATTAAATATTTTTATTAAATCAAATATTAAAAATAAGTATTTAGAATTGTTGTGCATAACTTGAATTACATGTTTATTTTCAATAGTTAGATGATTCATACACAAATCTATACAAATAACAAGTTTAGCTTTTTTAAATTTATAAATATTTGCCAATTTCACGAAAGAATAATACATCATTTGAGACTTTGAGAAAATATCTATAAATTCATCTTTTTGATTAGTATTTATAAAAATATTATTCAAAACACTATCTAAATACTCAAATTTACTCTTGAATGAAGAAAATAAATAATAATAAATTAAAAAATGTTTTGAATCAATATTTGATTCATTTTTATATATATTTTCCCACCTATTATATTTATCTTTTTTGTCATATATTATTTCTTCTATCCCAATATTTTTTTGTAATATTATCGAGAATGTATTCATTGTTTTTATTATTATTTTTTTGCTTTTATGTTATTTAGAACGGAGTATAATTACTTTCAACACCGAAATTTATATTTTTAACACTTGAAACATTATTTTGTATGATTAATTTACTCTTACTGCATTTAATTTCTGGATCATCTGTATCACCAAATAATTTATCAATAACTTCTGAAGTATCTGGGTTCTCTACATTTATTATTTCATCTAATTTACGCATCTCATCCATATCTAATACTACTTGGAAACAATTCGTTCCAAATAATCCTTCTTGTCCACACATTACATTCGCACTAACACCTCTCAAATTATCCAACTCCGCGTGTCTTGCTGCCTTCAAAAACATCTCAGGAGTTTCTTCAAAAGAAGCCTTCGCAATTGGACCGATGTTATCATTATTGATACCGTGTCTGAATATAGATATCAATTTACTTGTCGCTGTCATTCTATCACACAACATACACATATGATGGTAATTTATATAAGTTCCATCAAACTCTATAACCTCAGCCAACTCATTGTAGATTGTCTGCCTCGCAGCTTCAATACCCAAAACATTATATATCTCAATAATATCATTGCTGAATGTTCTTTTTGAGTCTACATAATCGAGTGATAGAACATCCAATATATTTGTTCCAATGGTATCTAGAACCCAAATATCTTGTTTCTTGAATATACCCGCCTTCTCAACTACATTGTCCTTTATCTTTCTTAAAATCACCTTATTTATATTCTTTATTCCGCGAATTATTGTATTGTTCAACAGTTGGTCTTGAAAATTCTTAAGAATATATATCTCATCAGACTGGTCTAATGGACTGATTTTGTTAGTTGAATTCTTCATATTTGAACGAACTTTAGTCATTCTTATTCTGAATATCAATTTATCCGAATTGTAATCTGAATATACACAGTATATATCTTCTCCATAACTATTCACTAAGGTGAAATTTACATCATCCATTGTAATATTTTTCTCCAACATTATTTCTGGATTTAATTCCATCCTTAGTATCCATTTTGATCTTTCATTTGTCGTGCTCTGTTTGTTATTATCCATACAGTCTTCTATCATGTTCTCAAATTCCTTGTATTGTTGCATTGTAACTTTATCTTCATCAATCAATGTGTTCAAATCATCTGGATCAAAACATATCTCTATGCACGAAACTATTTCTTCCATCTTTGTGTGTTCCAACATATACATTATAGACTGCGCCTTTTCTCTATCTTCCTCATCTTCTGGATTCATAAATACTGTCAACGAAGGGTTCTTCGGTTCGGAAGAAAGTGACAATATCTCTTCAATTCTTGGAACACCTCGGGTAACATTTGATTTGCTTGATACACCTGCAAAATGAAATGTATTTAAAGTATTATGAACAATGACACCATAATCCGTCATAAATGTTTGATTTGCTGGAACAGTAAAATCATAGACATATTCTTTCTGGTCTGGAGTGTAAATGTCAATACTAGATATTTCATCCCAAATAACATACGACTCTGATGCCTGTTTCAGAACTCGTAATTCTTCTGTTATACACGACGCATTTGGATGCGTTTCAAATATTTGAATATACTTTTCTAATGTTCGACGACCAATCGTTTCTTTTTTCGCCCATCTTCCATAATTACGACTTTGTCCAGGTAAACTCAAAGTCTTTCCACATTTTGCAATAATATCACCTAATCCATTTATGTTATCTATATCTTCCCTTAAACTAAACGCATCTTCTCTACTTACATAACTAACTAATTCTCGCAACTTTTCTTCGTGAACAAGCGACCCAATATGTTCTTGGTATAAATTACTATATTTCGGTGAAATCATTAATTCATAGATATTGGATCCTCTTGTTAATCTTTCTTTGATAGAAGCGAATATTCCAAAATAATTAAGCAATAATGCCATATCTTTTGTTAATTGTTTGCTTCTACTACAAGAACGAATTTGATGATGCATTTTATCACATTGAAAGTTTCCATCGCCATCCATATATGCTTGGATTAATCCAGCCTTAAATTCATTGGGTGCTATGAAGGCGAAATCTGGAATTCTTTTTACGAATGAACCATTACCACAAGTTTCTTTGATGAAATCGGCTAAGACTTTGTTCTCAAATGCTGTTTCTCCATATTCTCCTTTTTTACTACGATAAGATGCAACTCTGTCAAATCTTTCAGTGAATAATTTAGTATTTTCAATAAAATGTGGTGATATATTTGTAATATTAATATTTCCTGTTGCTTCGTTCGTCCCTGTTTTTTTTGTTAAGTTTCCTTCCGCTAAATAAGCACCAATAAACCATCCGAATAAATAATCCAGTTTATAACCTTTATCTCCAATCTGAATTGTATCTTGTATGAATGTGTTGTCAATATGTTTTGCTACTGGTATTCTCATTCCAACCTTCATATCTGCTCCAGTAATCGGAATAACTGTTTGTGTTTCTTTATCTCTAATCAAATGAGAATGGCTTGTTGTTGTTTCAACTACACGCCCGCTTTTTGTAACGACTTTCATCATTTCTCCATTTACAGGGTGACGACTAATGTGTGATATTTTATTCCAATGTGTCTTTTCTTCTTTATCAACTCCAATAATATAATACTCATCTTCTAACGGTTCCAATAATGTTTCAACACTATCTTCGTGTCCCGTATTGAATGTGTATTCTGGCAATCGTTCTATTATATTATCACATAATTCGCCAATTTGTTGACAAACAATATTTTTATTACCAGTTGTTTTGTTTATTTTTACACACCTAATGTTCTCACAAAACTGCAATGACATTTGTGTAGTTGGTTCACCAATGCTCTGCGCAGCAATCATTCCAACCATTTCTCCAGGAGCAACAATTGCACGCTTATAACTCATTGAAATGGTTTCCAATAAAACCTTCAATGCGTCTCGGTTGAACCGCTTGACAAATAATAAATCTTTAGGAGAAAGATAGAAGAAGTAGAGGGTTTTGAACAATTCAGTTGGAACGGCACATCGGATCTTTTCCAAATTATCATATGTTTCTTCAATCAATTCGTAGGCTTCTAGAGGTGTCAAATCGCACATAGAATTGGCATTTATATTATGCTGTCCTTGAATATTATTGATGATATACGAAAATGCAACTGGACAATTCACTATATTATCGCCTTTATTTTTGAAAATATTTTTAATAATACTATTACGAGTTTCAATCATCATATCCGTATATAATTTACATTTTTCTTGGGTTTTTTCCAATTGTTTTTTGTATCGGGTTACAACTTGTTTCAATAATATGGTGGACAATGTTTTATTTTTTCCGATTTCTTCAGTGATATTATAGTGAGCATATATGTCTTGAATACTCATATTGACTAATGGAATTTGTTGGTTCTCAACCTTGACTGGGTCAATTCCATCATCACCATAGACAAATTGAACTATTTTATTCTTATTCGTTCTCACAGTCATGTCATAAGAAACCATCAAATCTTCCAATCCTTTAATCAATCTACGCTGAATATAACCAGTTGTGCTAGTTTTAACGGCAGTATCAATTAAACCAACACGACCACCCATAGCGTGGAAGAATAGTTCTTGTGGAGAAAGCCCATTGATATAAGAACTTTCCACAAATCCTCTGGAAGATGGGCTGTCATCATACTTTGTGTAATGGGGCAATGTTCTATGGTCAAACCCATAAGGAATGCGCTTACCATCAACATTTTGTTGTCCTAAACAAGAAATCATCTGGGAAATATTCAATTCTGAACCTTTAGAACCGGCGTTCACCATAATAACAAACCTGTTATCTTTGCTCAAACTTTTCAATCCGGTTTTACCTGCTTCCGAAGATGCTTGGTTCAGTATATTATTCACTTGCGTTTCAAATTCTTCTTGGTTTGTTTTACCTGTTTTATTCTCAAAAATTCCTAATTGAGTTTGATCAATTAAATTTTTGACTTCTTTCTTCTTGTCTGTAATAATATCGATAATCTTTTGATTTGTTTTACTATCTGACATTAAATCACTTATTCCGACACTATACGCACTGGTTTTCATATACTCAGTAATAATGTTTTGTAAGTCATCAATGAAATTAGCAGAAGCCATATTTCCATAGTCATTACATATTCTTTGGATCAAGCCTTTGGTTCCACCACCTAACACACTCTTCTCCATTTGACCTCGTATGTATTGACCATTTTTTATTTCTAAAACATTATTTGATGTTCGCATATCATCATTATCTGTGAACAGTTTGGTTTTGTATTTCAAAGATAATGGTGGCAATATTTGTGACAAAATATCAAAATTACTAATCATATTTCCTTTTTCTAGAAGTGCATATTCATTTACTTTTTCAAACATCATTAAAATATTCATCGCATCTCTCGGTGTAAAATACAAGTTCTCGCGAGTAAATCTATTACAACCAAGCATTGAATCTTGGTATATTCCTATAATTGACGAGTTATTTGCTGGACTAATTATCTGATATGGAACTGCTGCTAAATTCATTAATTCTGCTTCTGCTTCTGTATCTTGCGGCATATGTAAATTCATTTCATCACCGTCAAAATCTGCATTATATGGCTTGGTATCAGCTACATTCATTCTAAATGTGTCTCCTTGCTTCATAATCTTAGCGATATGACACATCATGGACATTCGATGCAGAGTAGGTTGTCGGTTGAATAGGATAGGATCTCCATTCATCATATGACGATGAACAATGTCTCCATCTTCCAATAATACCGAATTTCTGTCTACATAGCGAAGAGTGATGGAGTCGCCATTCTTTTTTTCCAAGATTTTAGCACCAGGATAAACATCGGGACCATTAATTACTAATTTAGTCAAGAATGAACGGTTGACATTATTCACGAGAACCGGTTTAGTTATATTTTTCGCAATTTTCAAAGGAACACCTAATTCTCGGATGGAAATATTGGGGTCAGCAGTAATAACAGAACGAGCACTGAAATCAACACGCTTAGCCATTAAGTTTCCTCTCATACGCCCACCTTTGCCGTTCAATCTATCTTTAATTGATTTCAAAGGACGACCGGATCGTTGAGCAACAGATGCTACTCCAGGAATTTTATTATCTACTTGAGTGGCAACATAATATTGCAAGACAGTGGTCCAATCATCAATAACATTTGTAGGAGCATTTATTTGTAATTTTTCCTGTAATGTTTTATTTGTTTTGATAATAGTTACAAGGATATGAGTGAGGTCATCTTCACTTCTTTGCTGAGAATCGTGTTTTACGGAAGGTCTTACAGAAGGCGGAGGAACAGCCATAACTTGACAAATCATCCAATCTGGTCTGGACCATACAGGACTGAAACCCATAAAGTAAACATCTTCATCTGAAATTCTTTTGAAGATTTTCAGAACCATTTCGGCGGTTAGTTTAACAACGAGGTTTTGGGATTCCTCATCATCGCCAGTATTTCCGTTTTTCCATTCAGCGAAAATTGTGGCAAGCCCATCTTTTCGTATTTTGTTTGGCTGTAAGCAACCACATCCGTTTTCAGTATCTTCGCCACATCTTTTCATTTTACTTGCCAATGAAAAGACATATTTCCATCTTGCATCACTTGCCATTTTTAATGCTTGTTTATATTTTTCTTTACTTATTAATAATTTACTACATTTAAAACAGACACATCGTAATATTTTTAATATACTACTTAAATATTGAATATAAAATACAGGACGGGCTAATTCAATATGCCCGAAATAACCGGGGGTTTCCATATAATCTAGACCGTCCGTAGGACATATTAAACCAGGTTCTAAAACACCCATTCTTGGATCAAATAATCCTCCAATTTGTGGTTTATTATTAATATAAGTATCTCTACTAGTAATTTCAGCGACGGAACCATTTCTGATTTCATCGGGTGATAAAATACTAAATTGAATACCAATAATTTTGGAGATATTATTAGAGTTTCTCAAGTTTGAATTTTTTGACATTTCTTATTTATATTAATATAATTATATTAAGATAATTTTAAATCAATTTTTTTAATTATATTCAAATCAATTTAAAATGATGTTTTTACTTATTATAAATATGGTTAAAGTTAAAGATAATAAAAATAAAAGTCAACAAAAAATGAAGAATAGAAAGAATGATGACAACAACAATGATAGTGATTATACTGAAAAAAGTGAACGAGAGAGCGAGGAAAGTGATGATGATATGGATATGTTGGAATATAATAAATTTTTAGCAAAATTATTCCCTTCCAAATTCATTAATAAAAAGATTAACAAGATGAAAAATAAATCTAATAAATGTGAAGATAGTTCCGAGGAAGAAGAAGATGAAGAAGATGAAGAAGATTATGATACTGGTTCAAATAAAAATACACAAAATAAATATACAAAAGAAAAGAATATAAAAGAGAAAAATATAAAAGACAAAAATACAAAAGAGAAAAATACAAAAGAGAAAAATACAAATGAAAAGAATACAAAAGAGAAAAATACAACAGAAAAGAAGACAAAAGATAATAATACAAAAGCTAAAATAAAAAATAAAAAGTCGGGTTCGGAAGATGAATGTTCTGAAACTGGGAATAAATTCAATATTGTATTTACCATTGGTTCTCGTGATGATGAATATTATGAAGATGACGAAAGTGAATGGGAAGATGATGAAGATGATGATGAAGATGAGGACGAGGATGAAGATGAAGATGAAGACTATGATAGCGATGAAGACGACAGCGATTATTATGAAAGTGAGGAAGACGAAAGTGAAGAAGAAACCGATGATGATATTGAAGAATATGAAAATAAAAAAAAATACAAAAAAAGTATAATAAGTAAAAATAAAAGTAAAAA
>Ga0209189_1000131_pt1 | contig 63605 bp, 42 predicted proteins | sample C_130820_EF_Meta_FD_187308 | JGI IMG/M metagenome (GOLD analysis project Ga0209189, IMG submission 187308) | Freshwater microbial communities from Lake Croche, Canada to study carbon cycling - C_130820_EF_MetaG (SPAdes) (version 3) | ecosystem: Environmental > Aquatic > Freshwater > Lake...
TAAAACCTGATGGTACATTATATGCCTGGGGATATAATCAGTATAATGAATTGGGACAAGGGTATTCTCAAAAAGTGCAAATTAATTATAGTAGTCCTATTCAAATTCCAGCTGCGTTGAATGGTGGTAGTTGGACTAGAGTAAGTGCAGGTACTAATAGTAGTCTTGCTTTGCTAGACGATGGTGCGGGTAGTTCATTTCTATATGGTTGGGGCCGTAATGACTACGGACAAATTGGTGGATCAAATGGTCAACCAACTCCGCTAAGTTGGACAAGTGTTGCAGGTGGTGATAGCTATAGTGTCGCTATTCGTAGTGATGGTAAATTGTTTAGTTGGGGTCGTAATGACAAAGGGCAACTTGGTTTAGGTCATACAATCAGTAAATCAGCACCAACACAAATTGCTGTTTCAACAAATTATAATTTGTATAGTACATTCTTTAACGGAAGTACTGATTATTTGTCAGTAGCTAATAATGCCGCATTTGCACTTGGTGCCGGAAATTTCACAGTTGAATGCTGGTGTTACACAAACACAATAACTGCCGCACAAACTCACATATTTGACACAAGAGTATCCCCAACTGGTTCTACTAATCCAAATTTATACTTGACTAATGCAACTATGCAATGGCTTATTAATGGGACCAGTATTCTTACTGGAACCATATCGTTAACCACATGGACACATATTGCAGTAGTAAAAAACAGTGGAATTATTACTATGTACATAAATGGTAATAGTACTAGTTCAGTAGCTGATTCGGTTACATATACTTCCGCACAGTTTCAAATAGGTAAAGCACAGGATGCAAACTATTGGAACGGTTATATATCTAATTTCCGTATGGTAAAGGGTACTGCTGTTTATACAGGTAATTTTATTGTACCAACATCTATATTAACTAATATTGCAAATACAAGTATACTAACATGCCAAAATGATAGATTTATTGATAACGGCACTGCAAATATAGGTAGTACTCCGTTTACAATAACACCAAATGGCACTGGTATATCAACTAGTACATTAACACCTTTTCAAACAACAGTATATAATTATAGCTGGACACAAGTATCTGCTACATTATCTCATGTATTAGCTGTTCGTGCTGACGGAGCATTATTTAGTTGGGGTGCAAATAACAGTGGACAACTTGGTCAAGGTGATACAGCAAATCGTAGTGCTCCTATTCAAATTGGTAGTAGTTCTTGGACAAAGGTAACCGCAGGTAGTGACGCTAGTTTTGCAATTAGAACCGGTAGCGCATTATTTGCTTGGGGTGATAATACAAATGGTATATTAGGGCAAAGTGATACAATTAGTCGTAGTAGTCCAGTTCAAGTTGGTAGCCAAACTTGGTCATTTATAAGTGCTACACAGCATATATTGGGAATAAATCCTGGTAGTGGAATGTATGCATGGGGTCTCAATAATGCCGGTCAACTAGGAGTAGGTGATACTGCAAATCGTAGTAGCCCGGTAGTAATTAGTGCTTCAACAAACTGGGGAGCAGTATCAGCAGGTAGTAGTTTTAGTATGGCACTTACCTCCGGTGGCTTACTATACACATGGGGTTTAGGAACAAGCGGACAATTAGGGGGTAACGGTAACGGTACCACAGTTGCTTCAAATAATACAAGTCGTAGTAGCCCAAGCCAAATTGGTACAAGTAGTTGGAGTGCAATCAATGCGGGTACTAGCTGGGCATTGGGTATAAGTGCATTTAGATTATATCACTGGGGCGGTAGTTCTAATTACGAAAACGGTGCAGGAACAACATTACTGCGTAGTTCACCGGTTCAAATAGGAACATCAAGTTGGACAATACTTTCGGCTTTATATACTAATTCTGGTTTTGGTGGTTCAAAAATTAATCCATTAGCCATAACATTTGATGGTAAATTATTTGGTTGGGGCACACAAACAGCCGGACAATTAGGTGTAAACGATGTTGTGTTAAGAAGCCAACCAACTCAAATTGCCTCTCTAACTGGTTTGGTATTAGATTCTGTTTCTTCCCCTGTTAGTATAACTTTTATTTCATCGTTTGTTGCCGGTGATTTATTTAGCGTTGGAACAAGTTCAGGAAACTTATATAGTTGGGGTAACGGCGCAAATGGTAGATTAGGTAGTGGAGCGACAACAAGTCGCAGTACCCCAACTCAAGTTGGTGCATTAAATACATGGTTATCAGTAAGTACAGGTGGAACAGAAAATACATTTGCATTAACAACATCATATAATTTATATAGTTGGGGTAGAAATAATATTGGTCAAGTGGGTGATAATACTACTGTCGATAAAAGTAGTCCAGTGCAAATTGGTGCCGCATTGAATACAAACTTAATGACTGATATGATTAAAACTGTTGCACAAGTAGGCGCAAGCAGTTGGTCACAAATCAGTGCAGGAGATTTTCATGCATATGCAATTCGTACTGATGGTGGATTGTTCACTTGGGGCAAAAACGACCAAGGACAATTAGGTCAAAATATTGCAACTACTATTCATCGTAGTAGCCCAGTACAAATTGGTGCAGGTACATGGAGTGTTATAAGTGCAGGAAATTCATTTGGTGCGGCTATTACGTCTGCTGGTAATTTACAAACAACTGGATTAAATGATAAAGGTCAACAAGGCGCGGCATCAGTTGTTGGGCGTAGTGCGTTTACTGCTGTTGGCGCAAGTAGTTGGACTGCTGTTAGTGCAGGTGCAACTAGTATGATAGGAACAACATTAAGTAATCTTACATTTGTTTGGGGTACTAATACCTCAGGACAACTTGGTTTAGGTGATACACAAAATCGCAGTAGTCCTGTTCAACTTGGTAGTAGTTTAGCATCCAGCATGTATCAAACTGTTTATCCGAGCCCAGTGATTGTGTCTACCTATTCAAATACAAGCTGGACACAAGTTAATGTTGGTGACAGTTTTGCTGTTGGACTAGATAATGCAGGTAGATTGTTTGCATGGGGATTAAACTCTACTGGTCAATTGGGTGATGGTACTACTATCAATACTATACCAACTAAATCTAGTCCAAGTCAAATTGCAACAACTGCAAGTAGTTTTACATTTATTAATACAAGTAGCCCGGTTCAAGTAAGCGCAGGTACTAGTTGGACTGCAATAGCGGCAGGTGGAACACATACAGTAGCAGTTAAATCTGATGGTACACTATGGAGTTGGGGTACAAATTTATATGGTCAACTAGGTAATGGCAGTACAATAAACCAAATTATACCTAAACAAGTTGATGTGCAAAACAGTTTTACAAGTGTAGCTGCCGGAACAGATTTTAGCACTGCTATTAACACTAATTATTCATTATGGAAATGGGGATACAATTCAAGCACTGACATAACAACCCCACATCGTAGTAATGCATTACAAGTAGGTTCAGATAGTTGGAGTATTGTACGTGCAGGTGGTAACACAGCAGTAGGAATTACTACACTTGGTAAATTATATGGTTGGGGTAAAATCACAACTGATGATGGTTTTGCATTCAACTTAGGTATTAGTCCAATCACATGGGCAGTAGGAAGTTCATATACACAAGTTAATGCAGGTGATAGCTTTATACATGCAATTGATAACACTTATGGATTATGGGCTTCTGGGTTAAACAGCACGGGACAATTGGGTGATAACACAGTAACTACTCGCAGTAGTGCTGTACAAATTGGTAGCCTATACAGTTGGAGTATTGTTGGCGGAGGAATAGGTGGAACACCAATTGGTGCTGGTTCATTATTTTTAACAGGATTAAACACATCAGGACAATTGGGTTTAAGTGATTTGACAACTCGCAGTAGTCCTGTTCAGTTACCGGCAACTACACAACCATTATTTAATTTCCCGGTTAGAATTGGTATTAGTCGCTGGTCTGCTATTAGTGCTGGATATAGTCATAGCATGGCAATTCGTGATGACAATACATTATGGGGTTGGGGACTTAATGCAAGTGGTCAACTAGGTGATACAAGTAATACTTCTCGTAGTAGTCCTGTACAAGTAGGTACAAGTTCTTGGATAGCAATTAGTGCAGGCAAGGATCATACAGGTAGTGTTAGACTAGATAATACGCTATGGACGTGGGGGCTAAATACAAGAGGACAATTAGGTTTAAGTGACACAACAAATAGAAATAGTCCAGTGCAAGTTGGTACTGGTTATTGGAATAATGTAAGTGTAGGTAATAGTCATACTACTGCACTAGCAGACAACAATACATTATATGTTTGGGGTGATGATAGTTATGGACAATAATAATGCGTAGTAGCCCAATACAAGTTGGAACAGGATTTTACAGAACATTATCTTTAGGTAATAACTCCACAATGGCTATAGACCCTTATGGTACATTAACTGCATGGGGCGAAAATCTATATGGACAAATAGGTACTAATAGTATTACAAGTTATAGCTGGACGCAATTACGCAACGGTGATGCACATAGTTTAGCATTGCGTAGTGATGGTACATTGTATGCTTGGGGTTTCAATGGTCAGGGACAGTTAGGTGTAGGTGATACAATTGCCAGACAAAGTCCAACACAAGTTTTTGGTAGCTGGGCCTCAGTTTCTGCCGGAAGCAGCCATACACTTGGTATAAAATCAGACAATACATTATGGGGCTGGGGAACAAATGGTTCAGGTTCAGTGGGTGATAACACTATTATATCAAGAAGTAGTCCGGTACAAATTGATACAAGTGCTTGGACATCAGTTAATGCAGGATTGAATTTTTCATTAGCAATTAAAACTATTGATAAATCTTTGTGGACATGGGGTGTTAATACCAGTTATCAATTAGGAACTGGTACAACTACGCCTAGATCATTGCCAGCTCAAGTTGGAACAAGTTCCTGGACATTAATTAGTGCTGGTGCAACACATGCATTAGCAACAGATATAAACAATAAATTATATGGTTGGGGTACACAAACATTTGGTCAACTTGGATTAGGTGATACTGCTTTGCGTAGTCAACCAACACAAATTGGTGCAAGTTCTTGGTCTGCTATTAGCGCAGGATATAGTCACAGTACTGCATTGACAAGTGACAATAGATTGTTTACCTGGGGTAATAATACTAACGGACAGTTAGGCTTTAACATGTCATTTATTTCTATTGGTGCGGGTGCTTCAATGACATCAATAGTAAGAAGTGATGGAACATTATGGACATGGGGTTTAGGTACATCAGGACAATTAGGAGATAATACAGCCGTAACTAAATCTAGTCCAGTGGCAGTTGGTTTATTAACTAACTGGAGTAAAACAACTAGACCGTCATTTACTAATTATGCAATTGATACTGCAAGTAAACTATACGCATGGGGTGAAAACTCAATCGGTACAATAGGTGATAGCACTACAGTCAATAAATCCAGCCCTGTGCAGATAGGTAATAGCAGCTGGACTATGGTTGCAACCACAATAGCCGGCAATGCCGGTCCACCAACCGTTTATGCAATTAGTAGCGATGGTGGATTATTTGCTTGGGGTGATAATTCATATGGTCAAGCTAATAGTGTAAATAGTCTTCCACTGTCAAGTCCTACACAAATAGGTAGTAGTAGTTGGAGTATAGTAAGTACAGGATTGCAGTTTGCAATGGCTATCACTACTGATGGTAAATTATATGGTTGGGGCAGAAACGATGTAGGGCAGCTTGGTATTACTGCCAGTACATTCTCATGGACTAAAGTAAATTCAAGCGGATTGCATACTCTTGCAATTCGCAGTGATAATAGATTGTTTGCTTGGGGATTTAATTCAAGTGGACAATTAGGTTTAGGTGATACTGTTCCTCGTAGTTCACCTGTACAAGTTAGTAGCGGCAGCTATACACAAATTAGTGCTGGTTTAAGTAATAGTTATGCTATTCGTAGTGATGGTGGATTATTTGCTTGGGGTGATAGTAGTCAAGGGCAATTACCATTAATAGTTCAAGCAAGAAGTAGTCCTGTACAAATTGGAACTGGAACCGTTAATAGTGCGTATTTTAATGGAACAACTGATTATTTAACTTTAAGTAGTAATGCAGCCTTTGCGGTGGGAACTAGTGATTTTACAATTGAATGTTGGGTTTATTCAACTAACATAGGTACAACTCAAACAATTTATGATACTCGTTCCCCCACTGATACCGCAAATATAGGATATGATTTATATATTAGTAGTACCGGACCTACATTAAGATTTGGTACGAATGGTGTTAACTATATTACAGGTGGAACAACACTGATTAGTAATACATGGTATCATGTTGCAGTTTCTAGAGTAACTTCCGGAACAACAGCATTGCGAATGTTTATAAACGGAGTGCAAGAATCTGCTACATATACAACTTCTCAAAATCATACTAACAACACACCAAAAATTGGTAGCAACGGGACTACTCAGTTTTTCTCGGGATTTATTAGTAATCTTCGTGTAGTTACAGGTCAAGGATTATACACTGGTGCATTTACGCCAAGTACATCACCGTTAACAAAAACGACAGTTGGTTCTACTGGTGCAGGCGCGGCTGGTTCATTATCAGGTACTGTAGTATTATTAACATGCCAAAATACTAGCTTCGTTGATAACTCTAATAACTCATTCCCAATAATAGTTATTGGAAATCCAAGAACAGATTATTTACAAATACCATTTGCAACTTCAACACAATCATACACTTATGATAGTTGGAGTTTAGTAAGTGCAAGCCAGACATTAAACTATGTATTGGCAACAAGAAGTGTTAGTACATTATATGGTTGGGGCAATAATATCAACGGCGTAATTGGTAGCTATAGTTTACAATCGTTAAGTAACCCTGTTGTACAAAGCCCAACTCAAGTTTCAGGTGGAGGCAGTTGGACATCAATCAGTGCAGGTGGTGGACATTCACTTGCAATAAAATCAGATTTTAAACTATATGTTTGGGGAAATAATACTATTGGTCAAACTGCTCAAGCCGGTACAACATTTAGCTGGACACAAATTGCAGCCGGAATTAACCATTCTGTCGCTATTCGTAGTGATGGAATATTATTTACATGGGGACAAAATAACGGAGGTCAATTAGGATTAAGCGATACAGTGTATCGCAGTAGCCCGGTACAATTAGGGTCAAGTAGCTGGAGTCAAATAAGTGCCGGTTCTAGTCATACCATAGCTATTCGCAGTGACAGTACATTGTGGGCTTGGGGTTATAATAACGTTGGTCAAGTAGGATTGGGCGATACTAGTAATCGTAGTAGCCCGGTACAAATTGGTTCAGTTAATACATGGAGTAAAGTTTCTGCTGGTTCTTCACAATCATTTGCTATTCGTAGTGACGCTTCTTTATATGCTTGGGGACTTAATGTATCATTTGGGGAATTGGGTGATAATACTGTTATTAATAGATCCAGTCCGGTACAAGTTGGTTCTCCTACTAGTTGGACTCAAATCGCAGTAGGATCTTCATTTACCGGTGGTATTGATACGTTGGGTAGATTATATACTTGGGGATATAATTTACAAGGACAGTTGGGATCCGGAGTGACAGCATATCGTAGTGCCCCGGTTCAAGTTACAGGTAATAGTTGGAATTTTATTGCTGCTGGGCAAAATGCAATGGCAGGTATAGATACATTAGGTAAATTATATACCTGGGGTAATAATGCACAGGGTGAATTTGGTGATAACAGTGCAACAACTGTAACTAGAAGTTCACCTGTTATTTTGTCAGGAACAAGTTCTTGGTCATCAGTAACTGCGGGAACACAAACAGTTTTTGCTATAACAACAGCAAATGCATTATGGGCATGGGGTGTCGGCACAAGTGGTACATTAGGAGATAATACAATTGTTTCTAAGAGTAGTGCAGTTGCAGTTGCCGGTGGCGCAACATATGTCAAGGCGTACCCTAGTCAACATGGATTAGCTATAACTACTACAACTTTTTCTTTGCAAGCATGGGGATTAAATACTTCAGGTCAACTAGGTGATAGTACTGTTGTAACAAAATCTAGTCCAATAGCAGTAGGTACAAGCATACCAACAATACTAAGTGCACCTGCAATTATAGGTGCAAGTTCTTGGACAAGTGTAAGTGCAGGTGGTAGTCATTCAACTGCTATTCGTACTGACGGTGGATTGTTTGCATGGGGGCTTAATACTAACGGACAATTAGGGTTAACTAATATTAATGCAACAGGTGATATTGTTAGTCGTAGTAGCCCTGTACAAGTTGGTACAAGTAGTTGGGTAGCAGTCAGTGCAGGTGGTAATCATACACTAGCAAATCGTTATGGTGACAATCAATTATTTACTTGGGGATTTAACACTCAAGGTCAATTAGGTAACGGCGTAACTGCCGCCCGTAGTAGTCCAGTACAAGTTAATTCATATAGTGCAACAACTACAAATGGATTAACATTTAATGGTAGTACTCAGTATCTAACCGGACCTACTAATATACCTATATTAACTACTGGACAATTTACTATTGAAGCATGGATCAATCTTACTACCTATAGTAATAGTCCTACTATCTTTGAAAATGCAGGATGGAACATTGGAAATAATATAGGTTTTGTACTTAGAATATCTAGTGCAGGTGTTATACAAATAGATGCATCAGCCGGAGTTTTTAACACATTCCCCAATATATATAGTGGAACTAATTCTATTACTTTAAATGCATGGACACATATTGCAATTACCAGAGATAGTAGTAATGTTATACGTTCATTTATTAATGGTGTAGTTGATCCAACAACTGCAACAGTAACACAAAGTTTATATTTAACTAACGGTACAACTGCGATAGTTCATATAGGCGCACGTATACAAGATGGTGCATTTCAGCCAGTTGGATTTACAGGACAGATGAGTAATCTACGCATTGTACCAGTGGTCGCAGTATATACAACAACATTTACACCACCAACAACAGCATTAACTGCTACGCAAAGTGCAGGTACAAATATAGCGGCAATTACTGGAATACCAAGTAATGGTTATAGTGTTTGGTTTAATGGAAGTAATACATATCTTAGCCTTACTACAAACAGTAGTTTAGCATTAAGTACTGGAAATTGGACAGTAGAATGCTGGATATTCCCGAGTAGTGTAGCGGTAGCACAAAATATTATTTGTGAATGGAGAACTAGTAACAACAGTCAACCAGTATTATATTTGGCTAATAGTACTGTAATTTGGAGAGTAAATGGTGCTACATTATTATCGGGTGGTACTATTGTTGCTAGTACTTGGACTCATATTGCAGTAGTGAAAAATTCTACAACATCAACCTTATATATTAATGGTGTGAGTACTACCAGTGCAGGTGATACAGTAACATATGCTACGGATGCTACATTCCAAATAGGTAAAGCATGGGATTCAAACTATTGGAACGGACATATTTCTAATTTAAGAATTGTTAAGGGTCAGGCATTATATACATCAACTCCCTTCACGCCAACTACGAGTCCGTTAACAACCACAAGTCAAAGTGCAACATCATCTAATGTAAGTTTGTTAGCGTGTCAAAGTACTACTATTATTGATAATGGTACTGGAAATGGTGGGGTAGGATTTACTATAACAAATAATAACACATCAATCGTAACATTAGCGTATAGTCCTTTTGGTACTCAAGCAACAATATTGGCTGCACAAGGAGCCGCAGTAACCTCAGATAATTCTATTAATGCATACACATTTACTAACGTTGCTACTGTAGGTCAATCAACTGTTACTCCTTTTGTTGGTCCTTTAACCGGTTCAGCAAATGCAGGCGCAAGTAATGGTATGGCAATAAGTTCAGGTGGATTATTGAATACATGGGGTTTGGGTACTAGTGGTCAAATAGGTGATAATACTATAGTTAGTAAATCATTCCCAACTAGAGTTGGAACATCAACCTCAACAATTGAATACAGTCCAATACAAGTTGGTGCTAGTAGTTGGAGTACAGTAAGCGCAGGTGGTAGCCATACTGTTGGTATAAAACTTGATAATACAGTTTACGCATGGGGACTTAATGGTAGTGGTCAATTGGGTGATGCTACAACCATCAATCGTAGTAGTCCAGTACAAGTTGGTACTATTACTACGACATTGATTAATACTAACGCATATAGTTTGAAGTTTAATGGATCACCTCAGAATTTAATTATTGCTAATAATTTTTTAAATGCTTTGTCAGGTACATATACTATTGAAGCATGGTGTTATTTTACAGTAATTCCTACTGGTAATACATACCAAACTGCTTATCATCTTATATCATCTTATATAACTAGCACTAATTGGCATTCATGGGCTATAGGTATTGCTACTGGTAATTTTGCCGCAGTGCTATTGGATAGAACAGGATCTACGTTTCAAACTATTTCTACTAGTATTACATTTTCATTAAACTCATGGGTACATATTGCATTTGTAAATGATACAAATAATTTAGTTACAATGTATATAAACGGTGTTGTTGGTGGCACACTTGTAACAAGTGGTACTTGGAGTACTAATGGAACTTCTGCCGCTATCGGTAGTTATAATGCATCTGGTACAGGTTATTTTAATGGTTTTATGAGTAACTTGCGTATTACTAATACTATGGTCTATACAGGCGTATTTATACCAAGCACAATACCGTTAACAGCAATATCAGGGACAGTTTTACTAACAGCGCAAAATACAAATATAGTAGATAATTCAACTAATGCCTTTACTGTTACAAATAACAATAGTGTTTTATATTCTTTTAACACACCTTTCCCAAGTGCAGTAGCGACCGGCGCATTATTTGCAACACAAGTTAGCGCAGGTGCAACACATTCAGTAGCAATTGATACTAGTAGTAAATTATATGCTTGGGGATTAAACAGTTCAGGACAATTTGGATTAAACGATTCAACTAATCGTAGTGCCCCAATACAAATTGGATTATCAACAAATTATAATACTATAAGTGCAGGTGCTGACTACACTATGGCATTAGATAGCGTAGGAACTTTGTATATATGGGGATTAGGTACTTCTGGTCAATTAGGTGATAATACTGCGGTAACTAAGAGCAGTCCTATATTCATAAATTCAATGTCATTGCCAAATACAAGTAGTCCAATTCAAGTTGGTACTAGTAGCTATACTATCGTAAGTGCAGGAAATAATACCTCAACTGCAATATCAAGTGCAAATAAACTGTTTGTATGGGGTTTGGGTACAACTGGTCAATTAGGTACAGGAGTTACATTCTCACGCAGTAGCCCAGTACAAATCAGTACAAACTCTTATAATTTAGTAAATGCAGGTGGAACACATACTACATTTGTACCTAATTATTCCCCGCAAATATTGTTAGCAACCGGATTAGGAACTTCAGGGCAAATAGGTGATTTAAATACAATTTCACGTAGCAGTCCAACTCAAATAGGTGCAAGTATAACTACATTTAACAATCCAGTGACTGTAAGCACAGGAAACTACTCTAGCTATTATGTTAGTAGTCCTACACAAGTCGGAACTAGTAGTTGGACAAGTGTAAGTGCTGGTGGTACACACACATTAGCTATTAGAAATAACAATACACTATATGCTTGGGGATATAACGCAAATGGTCAACTTGGTGGTTCTGATACGATAAATAGAAGTAGTCCTGTGCAAGTTGGCTCTAGTAGTTGGAGTCAAGTAAGCGCGGGGGATTCACATAACATAATATTAAAATCTGATGGCACAATTAACACATTTGGTCTTAACACTTTTGGACAACTCGGTGACGGAACATGAGTATAACTAGATCCAGCCCTGTTCAAGTGGCTGCGTACAGTACAACATTCAGTCAAGCCCCTAAATTAGTAAGCACAAGCTGGAGTAAAATCAGCGTAGGACCTAGTCACGTATTAGCTATTAGAAGTAATAATACATTGTATGCTTGGGGATTTAATAATCTAGGTCAACTGGGTGATGGCACAACTATAAGTCGTAGTAGCCCAGTACAAATTGGTAATCCTAGTATATATACATGGACTGATATTGTTGCAGGATTAAACTTTTCAGTTGGATTACGCGGTGACAATTTATTATTTACGTGGGGTCTTAATACTAACGGACAACTAGGTGATTTAAATGCCGGCACATCTAACCGCAGTAGTCCTATTCAAGTGGGTACTAGTAGTTGGAATGCAGTTAGTGCAGGCGGCAGTCATGTTGTCGCTATTCGCAGTGATAAAAGTTTGTGGGGATGGGGATTAAACAGTTTAGGACAATTAGGTACTAATGATCTTTTAACACGTAGTAGTCCAGTACAAGTAAGTTCAAGTAGTTGGAGTATTGTAAGCGCAGGTAATACTCATACTACTGCAATAACCACTGATGGTAAATTATACACGTGGGGTGATAACACAGTAGGTACATTAGGATATACTATACCTCCACAAACATATTATAGTTGGACAAGTGTTTCAGGTAATGCAGATTATACTGTTGCTATTCGTAATGATGGATTATTATTTGCGTGGGGAACAAACAACTTTGGCCAGTTAGGTGATTTTACTACAATTAATCGTAGTAGCCCTGTACAAATAGGTAGTAATAGTTGGAGTGTTGTAACAGCAAACGCACCAACAGGTGGCGGACCAGTTTTAGCTATTCGTAGTGATGGTACACTATGGGGTTGGGGATATAATGCAACCGGAGTACTGGGTATAAACGATGTTGCTAATCGTAGTAGCCCAGTACAAGTTGGTACAGGTAGTTGGACTAAAGTAGCCGCAAGTAAAAGTCATACATTAGCTATTAAATCTGACGGTACTTTATACACCTGGGGTTTAGGATCATCAGGACAATTGGGTCTTGGTATAAACAGTAGGTCATCTCCTGTACAAATTGGTACTACTGGTACAATAAATTCTATATATTTCACCGGTGGTAGTTCTAATGATAAACTAACATTGGCTTCAAGTGCTGCCTTTAATTTGTCAAGCGGTACCTGGACTATTGAATTTTGGATGTATACGTTTTCTTTACCTGGTGCAGGTAATAACTGTCGTATATTAATGTTTGGTACTAACGCACAATCTAACTCATTTGCAGTATCATTTGCATCAGACGGTAGCATTGGTGCAGGCGTAGCTTTTACTGGTACTGGTATAGCAAGCACATCAGGCACAATTGTAATTAATACTTGGTACCATTTTGCTGTAGTGTCAAATTCAGGTTCAGCAAATGTATACGTCAACGGTGTATTAAAGGCAGGACCAATTACTATTACACAACCAACTTCAGGTAATATTGGATTGAATATTGGTTATGATACTGTAGCTACAGTTAACTATCAATATACAGGTTATCTAAGTAACATTCGTATTATTAAAGGTCAATCGTTGTTTACTGGAGCATTCACTCCAAGTACAAGTCCACTAACAACTACAACTGTAGGTCATACAGGATCAGGTGCAGTGGCATCAATAAGTGGTACAGTTTCATTATTGACTGCTCAGAGTACAACAATCATTGATAATAGTAGTAATAATTTTACAATCACTTTAACTGGATCACCGGTTGTAACACCAACGGTTGTCCCATTCAGTGGACAAGTTCTTACTAATATTAGTTATATACAAGTAAGCGCAGGTGATACTTCTTCATACGCAATAAAAAATGATAATCAATTATATACTTGGGGTGCTGGTACAGACGGTAGATTAGGTCATAGTACAACAATCAATCGTAGTAGCCCAGCTCAAATAAGTATTAAAAGTTGGACAAGCGTATTTGCATATGGATCAAGTTTTGTACATGCTATTGATAGTAACAATAAATTGTTTGCTTGGGGATTAGGCACAACAGGTCAACTTGGTTACGGAGACATAGTATCTCGTAGTAGTCCAGTACAAATTTCTACTGGTAACTTTAGCACATTGGGTGCTTATGGAACAACACCAAACACATTAGGTATACAAACTGATGGCAGTTTATGGGGTTGGGGTAGTAAAACAAACTTGTTGTTAGGTGATTTTAGCAGTGCAAGTTATACATATAGTTGGAGTCAAGTAAGTGCAGGGCCAAGTCATACCGGAGCAATCCGTAGTGATGGTAGATTATATACTTGGGGATATAATAGATACGGTCAATTAGGTAATAATTCAACTGTTAATACAAGTAGTCCAACATTAATTACAACTACAATTGTGCCTGGTGCTCCAAGTGAGTTTTGGAATCGTGTTGCTGTTAATGACTTACGCACCGTTGCTGTTCGCAACGACGGAACATTATGGACTTGGGGATTTAATGCAGGAATATTAGGAATCAGTGATATTACCAATCGTAGTAAGCCTATACAAATTGGTAACTCAATTACAACTGAAGTGAGTAATTCAAATATATATAGTACTTATTTTAATGGAACATCAGATTTTTTAGGTCTACCAAGTAATATTACGTACACGGGCGATTTTACCATTGAATGTTGGTTTTTTCCAACAGTACCAACCATTACAAATTATGTAGGTTTATTTGGAGGAGACTCAAATAACTTTGTACCAATGTATGCTGTTACCGGAAATAGACTTGAATGTGGTATTTTTGGGAGTAATGCTATAGTAACATCAACAGGAACTTTTAACCTTAATCAATGGAATCACGCCGCTTTAGTTCGAAGCGGAAGTACAATACGATTCTACATCAACGGAGTTCAAGATAGTGCAACAGCAACAGATAGTAGTACATTTACTCATGCCGGGCCTGTCATAGGAGGTCTCACAGCAAATCGATGGACTGGATATATATCAAATGCCAGAATTGTTAACGGTCAAGCATTATATACTAACACTTTTACACCAAGCACCGCACCATTGACTACTACAAGTCAAGGTGCAACTGCATCTAACGTAAGTTTATTAACATTACAAAATATTACATTTGTTGATAATTCTTTAAATTTATTGACATTAACAGTAAATGGTGATCCTTCTCCAGGACAACTAGTTACACCTTTCTCAAGCTATATCATCAGTGCAACACGCAGTTGGACAGGTATAAGTGCTGGGTTAAGTCATACTGTTGCTGTTAATAATTTAGGTAGAATGTATAGTTGGGGAGATAACACTTATCAACAATTAGGATATTCTACTAGTAGTGTAGCTTCTTATAGTGTGTTATTTGACGGGAATCCGCAATATATGCGTATTGATGGTGCTTCTGGTGCTACTACTGCATTCACATTTGGCACGAATGATTTTACTGTAGAAGCGTGGGTTTATTTAAATTTTTATCCCAGCCCTAATAGCGGATTTTTAGCAGGAAATGCAACTACCGCTAACGGATTTGGATTTGGTATTTACAGGCCACTGCAACAAGGTAAGTTGTATATGACGACTAGTACTACAGAATATATTTCAACCGGCTCCACAATCCCACTAAAAACTTGGGTTCATGTTGCTTGGACTAGACAAAGTAATACTGTTAGAATGTTTATTAACGGGGTTCTTGATTATAATGCAGGTACTATTTCTACTAATATTACTGAGACTGGTGGAAATTTAGGTGGAAACGCCGGAGGCAACTCATTTCATCCTGGTTGGGTTTCTAACCTTCGTGTAGTTAATAATCAAGCATTATACACATCAGCCTTTACGCCAAGTACATCTCAGTTAACAAAAACTACAGTTGGTTCTACTGGTGCAGGGGCGGCCGTCTCATTAACAGGTACTGTAACTTTGTTAACCTTTCAAAGTTCTGCGATTGTTGATAATAGCAACAGCAACAATTTATTAGTTCTATTAAATTGGAGTGGACCCACAACTGGACAAATAGTAAATCCATTCCAACAACCTGGCGTACCCGTACAAATTACAGTACCATCAGTAAGTTGGAGTCAAGTAAGTAGTTACAGCAATCACAATTTAGCAATTGATACAAATAATAAATTATATTCTTGGGGTGATAATACATTAGGACAAGCAGGCCAATCAACTAACCCACTACAATGGACGTCAGTTAACAATTATTATACTACACAAATGATACGCAATGATGGTATTGTGTACGTTATGGGTTTGAATAACGGTGGACAATTAGGTGATGCAACGACAGTTAACAAAAGCAGTCCCGTACAGTTATCAGGTGGTGGTAGCTGGAGTCAAATAGTATCAGGGTATGACGGCACCAATAACGGGTACAGTATTGGTATAAAAACTGACGGTACATTATATGCTTGGGGTCTTAACAGTAGTGGTATACTAGGAGATAACACATTAGCAACAACTGCTACTCGTAGTAGCCCAGTACAAGTTGGTACAAGTAATTGGATCAGCGTAAGTACAATGAACAACAGTGCCATTGCTATTCGTAGTGATTACACAATGTGGGCTTGGGGTAAAAATGACCAAGGACAATTGGGTCAAGGAGATACTACAAGTCGTAGTAGCCCAGTGCAAATAGGAACAAGTAGTTGGACTCAAGTTAGTGTTGGTGTTAGTTCAGCAATGGCTATAAGATTAGACGGAACATTGTATACTTGGGGACGTAATACTAACGGACAGTTAGGTGATAGTTCAACTATTAATCGTAGTAGTCCTGTACAAGTAGGTATAGGTAATAGTTATATACAGTTATCAGGTAGTTCATCAAGTAAATATGCTATTCGTAATGATTACACACTTTGGAGTTGGGGATTTAATACTAACGGTGAGTTAGGATTGTTAGATGCAGTCGCACGTAGTAGCCCGGTACAAATTAATACAGCATATTACTATGATTTGGTCTCATCCGGTGCTGACCATGCAATAGCAAAACGCAGAGATGGAACAATTTGGTCTTGGGGACTTAATACTTGGGGTCAATTAGGTGATAATACAGTGGTAGCAAAATCTAGCCCAGTTGCAGTAGGTACAAGTTCATGGATAAGTGTTAGTGCAGGAAATAAAAATACTTTTGGTATCACCGTAGCAGGGGTGAATGGTTTACAAAATTTATATGCTTGGGGACTTAATAGTAGTGGAGAATTTGGTTTAGGTGATACACAAAATCGCAGTAGTCCTGTTCAACTTGGTAGTGGACTACAATTACAATTTATAAGTAGCCCAACACAAATAGGTACAAGTTCTTGGACAACTATAAGTGCTGGATTAAGCAACTCAATGGCTATTCGTAGTGATTATAAATTGTACACTTGGGGCGACAACAGTCAATTGCAATCGGGATACATCACACCTACAACAATATTATCTACCTCAAACAAAACAAACAATGACGCACAAAGTTATATTCGTAGTACAGACAATGCATTAATTATCTGGGGCGTAAATGATGCAGGACAATTGGGATTAAATGATACTGCTAATCGTAGTACCCCAGTTCAACTTGGTGTAGGATTTGGTAATTCACGTTTTGCAAAAATAGCAAGAGCAAAAGTTGCGTCAGCAGGTTATACATTGGGTATAAAAACTGACGGAACATTATGGAGTTGGGGTAGCGGTGTGGGTGGTGTATTGGGTAGCACTACAACAACTAATCGCAGTAGTCCTGGAGTAGTTAGTACATTAACTAATTGGAGTGATGTGGCAGCAGGTCCAAGTCATGCATTAGCAATTAAAACTGATGGGTCATTATGGGGTTGGGGACTTAACACAAGCGGACAAGCAGGTGTATTGAGTTGGGCTAAAGTAAGTTCAGGCAGTAGTCATACACTAGCAATACGTAGTGATGGTGCATTATACGGTTGGGGCAGTAATACTGTAGGACAAGTTGGTGATATATCAATTGTTACACGCAGTAGTCCTGTACAATTAGGATCAGGTAGTTTTATTCAAGTTGTTGCTGGTATTAATATTAGTGCTGCCATTCGAGGTGATTATACTTTATGGTCTTGGGGCAATAACGCTAGCGGAGCATTAGGTTTAGGTGATACTGCAAATCGTAGTTCACCTGTGCAAGTAGGTTTAAGTAGTTGGAGTCAAATATCTACTAGAGATTACATGGCTGGTATTACATACGATAACAGATTATTTACTTGGGGTAGTAATGCAGGATATCAATTAGGTAATGGTACAACAAATCCTAGAAGTAGCCCGGTGCAAGTTGGTAGTAGCAGTTATACGTCTGTATCTGCGGGCGGCAGTTATATGGCAGCTATTAGAATTGATAGTGGATTATTTATATGGGGTACAAACACTACAGGACAACTTGGTCTAAATGATGTTGCATTAAGAAGTCAGCCAACACAAATTGGTAGTAGTTCTTGGAGTGTAGTAAGTGCAAGTAACAATGCTCATACATTAGCACTTACTACTGATAATAAATTATATGCTTGGGGTAATAATTTCTTTAGCCAACTAGGATTAAATGACACGGTAAACCGTAGTAGTCCAGTTCAAGTTGGAAGTAGTAGTTGGACAAACGTATATGCAGGTACAAACTATAGTATAGCGTTGCGTACAGACAATACAGTATTTGCTTGGGGAGACAACACAAGAGGTAATTTAGGTGTATACAATTTATTAAGTTGGACTATAATAGGCAATGGTATAGGTATACACAGTGATTATACATTGTGGAATTGGGGTGATAATTCAGTAGGACAACTTGGCATAAGTTCTACTCAGTATCGTAGTAGTCCAGTACAAATAGGTACAACAAGTTGGACATACACATATTCAACAACATCAAATGCTTATGCTATTAAGAGTGACGGTAGTATGTGGGCATGGGGTCGTAACTATTTTGGTCAGTTGGGATTAAGTGATACGACGGACCGTAGCAGTCCGGTACAAATAGGCACAGATACAAACTGGAGTACCGTTGTAGCAAGTGCTACAGGTCATGCATTAGCTATTAAAACTACCGGTACGTTATGGGCCTGGGGTTATAATCAATATAATGAATTAGGACAAAATCAACTTGTCCAAACAAATCGTAGTGCACCGGTGCAAGTTGGATCAGCTACTACGTGGACTAAAGTTTCTGCGGGAAATAATTATTCATTAGGTATATCTGCATTTGGATTGTGGGCATGGGGTAGAAATGAATACGGTCAAACAGGTAATCCAAGTAATATACCTTTAAGTTGGACAACAGTAGCAGGTGGTGATAGTTATAGTGTTGCTATACGTAGTGATGGAAAGTTATTTAGTTGGGGAAAAAATGATAAAGGACAACTTGGATTAGGTCATACAGTAAGCAAATCAGCGCCAACTCAAATTGCAGTCTCAACTAATTATAATTTGTATAGTACTCAATTCACTGCTGACACTGGCACATTTTTGAATCTTCCGTACAATGCGGCATTTGGTGCAGGTACTAGTGATTTTACTTTAGAAGTTTGGATTTATACTACGGTGATTGGTAATGACAGAATGATTATAGATGGAGGTAATGGTGCCGGCGGCCGTGCTACTACATCTCATAGCTTATATCTATCCGCTACCGGAACAATAATATATCTACCAGGTGGTACTGCTGTAATTAATGCTGGCTTGATAGTTGCCAATACATGGACACATATAGCTGTAGTTAGAATTAGTGGTAGCACTAAATTGTATATAAACGGTATTCAAACAGGAAATACATACACTGATGCTATAAATTATGGTATACAACAACCCTATATAGGAAGAAATAGTGATAGCAGTGTTAATCCTTGGACTGGCTATATTACTAATTTAAGATTTGTTAAGGGCACAGGATTATATACAACAACCTTTACTCCACCAACATCTATATTAACTAATATTACAAACACAATTTATTTGGTGTGTCAAAATGATACATTTATTGATAATGGTACAGCAAATAGTGGTGTTGGGTTTACCCTTACACCGACTGGTACTGGTATAACAACCTCTACATTGACACCATTCCAAACTACAGTATATAATTATAGTTGGACACAAGTATCAGCTACACTATCACACACTGTGGCTATCCGTAGTGATGGTACATTGTGGGCATGGGGTGCAAATGATTCAGGTCAGTTAGGTCAAGGTGATATAGTACCTCGTAGTGCCCCGCTTCAAGTTGGTAGTAGTAGTTGGACTAACGTATTTGCAGGACCAAATGCAACTTATGCTGTAAGAACAGACGGTGGTTTATTTACTGCAGGTGATAACACATACGGTATATTAGGTCAAGGTGACACTGTTTCACGTAGTTCATTAGTTCAATTAGGTACTAGTTCTTGGACGTCTATATCTTCAAGTTTAACAGGTCATACTTTAGGTATAACAAATACAGGTGCGTTATATGGTTGGGGTTATAATCAATATAACGAATTAGGATTAAACGAAAGCAATCCATTAATGCGTAGTTCCCCGGTACAAGTAGGTACAAGTAGTTGGACTAAAGTAAGTGCTGGTAATAACTTCTCACTTGCAATCTCATCAAATAACTTGCTATGGGCATGGGGACGAAATGAGTTTGGACAAGTACCACCTGCAACCGGTACTGTTTTAACAGCGTTGAGTTGGACTACTGTAGCTGGAGGTGATAGTTATTCAGTTGCTATACGTAGTGATGGAAAGTTATTTAGTTGGGGCTTAAATAATAAAGGTCAATTGGGACTAGGTCATACAGTAAACAAATCAGCACCTACACAAATTGCAGTCTCTACAAATTATAATTTATACAGTACACAATTCAATGGAACAACGGATGTATTAACATTTGGTGCAAATAATGCAAACCTTGCATTACCTGGAGATTTTACTTTTGAATTTTGGTTCTATACTACAATTGCAATTCCTGCCGGTGAAATTGATTTCTTTGAAGCACAAACAACTGGTGCATTTAGAATTTTAAAACGTAGCACTAGCTCAGGGCTAAGTTATGATTTTTACGGTGGCACTGCATACTTAATTGTTGCTGATGCTAATATACCAATAAATTATTGGAATCATGTTGCTGTATCAAGAACCTCTGGTACTTTAAGTGCGTATTTTAATGGTGTTAGAACTATTCTTCAAACTGATAATACTGTTGGCGTAACACCAACTGTTAATTATAGCGTTGGTGGTAGAACATCTGCTATAAACTTGTTCACTGGATATATTTCAAACGTTAGATTAATTAAAGGTACTGGTATATACTCAGGTACTGGTATTAGTATTCCTTCATCTCCTTTAACTGCGGTAACAAATACACAATTATTGATGTGTCAAAATAATACCTACATTGATAATGCGGCAAGTATTGCAATAACACCAATTGGTACTGGTATTACAACTAGTACATTAACACCTTTTCAAACTACAGTATATAACTATAGCTTTACACAAGTCTCTGCTACATTATCACATGTATTAGCAATTCGTACTGATGGTGCATTGTTTAGTTGGGGTGATAATACTAGTGGTCAGTTAGGTCAAAGTAATACAACAACACGCAGTGCCCCAATACAAATAGGTAGTAGTTCTTGGACACAGGTAGCTGCCGGTAGTAATAATAGTTTTGCAATTCGCACTGATGGAGCATTATTTGCTTGGGGCGATAATACAAACGGTATCTTAGGTCAAAGTGATACTATTACTCGTAGTAGTCCTATACAAATTGGAAGTAGCAGTTGGACTTCAGTTAGTGCAACACAACATGCAATAGGTATTACTACAGCAAATACAATGTTTGCTTGGGGATTGAATACTACAGGTCAGTTGGGTGACACAACCACAGCTAGTAAAAGTAGTACAGTGCAAGTTCAAGCAGGGTTCCCCTCATCTTTATTAGTGTACAACAGCGCAACAGTAGTAGACAACTCAGGTAATTCAGTAACAATGACTGCAACAGGGTCACCTACTGTAGGTAGTACAATAATACCATTTAGTAGTACTAACTCTGTTAATTTCCCAACTAATACTTATTATACTACTGGTTCTTTACCGGCATTAGGAACACAATATACATTTGAGTTTTGGGCTTATGTTACTGCTGTTCCTGCAGGTAATTGGTATTGGCAGTTTACAGGTGGAAGTGTACCTATGTTTTATTTTGTAGGTAATGGTAGTGCTATAACTTCAATAGGTAAAATTAATAATGGCGGCGGCGGCGCTTTTCTTGGTGGCGTAACATTAGCACTTAATACTTGGGCTCATATTGCATATACAAGAAATAGTGCCAATTTAATGACTATTTGGTTAAATGGTTCATCAATTGCTACTTCAAGCGATTCAAGTAGTTATACCGGTGGCGCAGCCTTAATAGGTTATCCTGCAGGCGGTAATGGTGGTACTGGTGCCGGGTATATGAGTAACTATAGATTTATTAATAATTCATGTTTATACACTAATACATTTACACCATCGACAACTACATTAACAGCAACTGCGTTATTATCTTCTTTAACATATACTAGAGCAAGTGCTGGTACTAGTCATAGCGTTGCAATACGAAATGATAGTGGATTATATACATGGGGCTCTGGTGTTGATGGTAGATTAGGTAATGGTCTTACAACCAATCGTAGTTTTGCTGTACAAATCGGTGCATCAAATTGGACTCAAATAAATGCCGGATCAAGCTGGACATTAGGTGTACTAAGCACAGGTGGTTTATATAGTTGGGGTGCAGGCGTTAATGGTGAATTGGGAAGCGGAGCAACTGCTAGTCGTAGTAGCCCGGTGCAAGTTGGTGCATTAACTACATGGGGTGTATTATCTGGTAAAACACATGCATTATCAATTACTACAGCCGGCGCATTATTTACATGGGGAACAAATACAGCGGGTCAATTGGGTAATAACTCAACCACTGTATTGAGTAGCCCGGTTGGTGTAGCTTCATTATCTGGTTTTGTATTTAATAGTCAATCAAGTCCAACTCAAATTGGTGCAAGTAACTGGACACAAATTCAAGCAGGTACATTATGGTCTGCCGCTATATTAACTAATGGTGCATTATTTACATGGGGCTTTGGTGTTAATGGTGAGTTAGCCAGTGGTGCAACAACTGCTCGTAGTAGTCCAGTTCAAGTTGGTGCATTAACTACGTGGGGTAAATTAGCAGGAACCACACATGTATTAGGTACATTAACAACAGGTACTAGTACATTGGTTGCGTGGGGCACAGGTAATATTGGTCAATTAGGTAACAACACTGTTACTAGTGTAAGTAGCCCTGTAGCAGTAAGTGGATTATTAACTGGTTTAGTACTTGATAATCTTTCAAGTCCTACTCAAATTGGTGCATCAAGCTGGACACAACTCTCTGCCGGTGATGCACATGGCATGGCATTAAGAATTGATAGTGGATTATTTACTTGGGGTAAAGCTGATTACGGTCAATTAGGTAGCGGTAATAGTACTCATCGTAGTAGCCCTGTACAAATTGGTGCAGGTACATGGAGTGTTATAAGTGCAGGTAATTTAACAAGTGCCGCAATTACTACTCTGGGAAGTCTACAAACTTGGGGTAGAAACAATATTGGTCAGTTGGGTTCAGCAACAACTACTGACCGTAACTCTCCGGCAGCAGTTGGTACAAGTAGTTGGACTAGTGTTTCTGCAAGTAAAGATGGCATGTTTGCAGTGACAATTTTAAATCAATTATTTGCATGGGGTAACAATAATATTGGTCAACTAGGAGTAGGTGATACTGCTTATCGTAGTAGCCCGGTACAAATTGGATCAAACATTCAAACATTATTTAGTAACCCAACACAGATTAGTGCTTCAGTACTACCAAATACTAACAGTGTATATTTTAATGGTACCAATGATTACTTAGCACTTGCAAGCAATGCAGTGCTTAGTTTTGGTACAGGTATATTTACAATTGAATGTTGGTTCTATGGTACAACTGTTACTGTTCTTCAATCAATATATGATACACGTTCACCTACTGATACACAGGATAGGGGATACGGTATCTATACAACTGTTGCTAGCCATCTACATTTTGGTACTGCTAACGTTGATTATATATCAGGTACAACTACACTTTTAGCAAATCAATGGTATCATGTTGCTGTAGTTAGAGAATCAACTACAGTTATAAAAATGTATTTAAATGGGTTGCAAGAAGGATCAACTTATACGGCAAGTGTCACACAGAATTTTAATTTACTAAACACACCAAGAATTGGTAATGGTGCAAATGGATTCTTTAATGGATATATTTCTAACCTTCGTGCAGTTTCAGGTCAAGCACTGTACACCGGCACATTTACACCAAGTAAAACTGCATTGACAAACAATACAGTTGGATCAACTGGTTCAGGTGCTGCTGGTTCATTATCAGGTACTGTAGTATTATTAACATGTCAAAGTACTACGTTTGTAGATAATTCAACAAATAATTTTGCGTTACAAGTAGCCGGTATGCCTTTATTAATAGGTGCATCTTACACTCAAGTAAGTGCAGGTGAAAGTAATACTGTGTTAATTAATACAACAGGTGTATTGTTTAATACAGGAGATGCTACTACTGGTCAAATGGGTGACAGTACAACAGTGAATAAATCATTCTTACAAGTAATAGCTAATCCAACATTATATGATAACCGTAGTAGTCCTGCACAAATAGGCACAGGTAGTTGGAGTCAAATTGCAGTTGGATTGAACTATAGTGTTGCTCTTGCTTCAAATGGTACATTGTATACTTGGGGTGACAACACTACTGGATATTTGGGTGATGGTACTACATTAACAAGACGCAGTATGACTCAAATTGGTACAAGTAGTTATACAAGTATCAGCAGTGGTGGTAGTCATACTGTGGCATTGAAACTAGATAAAACATTATATGCATGGGGATTAAATAATGCAGGACAACTAGGTGATAACAGTGTTGTTTCTCGTAGTAGTCCAGTACAAGTTAATACAGGTTTAGCTACAAGTTGGAACTTTATCAGTGCTGGTGCAAATCACACAGGTGCGCTTGATGCTACATATAACTTACCCTATGGTTGGGGACTTAATAGTAGTGGTCAACTTGGAGATAGTACAGTAGTGAGTAGAAGTGCACCAGTACAAGTTAATACAGCATCATTGCAAAACTATAGCTATCAATTTAACGGAAGTAATCAATATCTAACATCAGCAGCCAGTGCATCAAATCAACTTACATCTAATTTTACTATAGAATTTTGGTTCTATGCAATCGCTCTTAATGGTGGCTCAGGATCAGGACTAGTTGCAATAAATGATGCTGTTGGTCCAAATTCATCTACCGGATTGTCTATCTTCCTTGACACTGGTGGTATATTAACTTATTTTGTCAATGGTAATGGAGGCGGTGTTGCTGGTCCAACTATAGTTATAAGCACATGGTATCATGTTGCACTTGTGCGTTCAGGTAGTACCAACACTTTATATTTAAATGGTGTATCAAGAGCAACAAGTTCAACAACACCAGCTTGGTCGGCTACCCCTTCGATAGGTATTGGTAGAGTATACAATGACAACGGCTCATTTGTTCATAATGGATATATATCTAATGTAAGAATAGTAAAAGGTACCGCACTATATACAAGTGGCTTCTATCCAAGTACAGGATCATTAACTACTGCAAGTCAAGGTGCAACTGCAAATCAAGTATTGTTATTGACTGCACAAAGCGCAACTATTGTTGATAATTCAATTAATTTAACTACATTTACAAATACTGGAACAGTAACATCATCAACCTCTAATCCGTTTGGACCCTATTATAGTGGTAATTTTAATGGATCAAATTATTTAAGTGTCACTAACAACTCATCAATTGATTTAGCAACAGGTGCACCTGATTGGACAATTGAATGTTGGTTTTACACAACTACTTCCGGCACCCAACGAGCTATTATACAAAAAGATGGAATAAGTGGGTCAAGGCAATCTCAATATAATATTTCGATAAGTACCGGCAATCAAATAAATTTGACATTGAGTACTGCTGTTAATGCGGGCGGGAATCAAAACTTTGTTGGCGGAAGTATATCAGCAAGTACTTGGTATCATGTTGCGGCAGTTCGAAGTGGTAGTAATATAACAGTATTTTTAAATGGCGCAATTATTGCTGGTCCAACCGCTCTATCTACTACTTTGGGAAATAATACCGGAGATTTGACTATCGGAATGAATACTGGTCCTGCTGATTTTTTCACTGGTTACATCTCTAACTTAAGAATAGTAAAAGGTACTGCTGTTTATACAGGTAGTTTTACACCACCTACAAATATACTAAGAACAGCACAAAGTGCAATGACAAATATGGTTGCATTGACTGGGACTGAAACAATATTGTTAACATTACAAAATGCAACTGTTATTGATAATTCAGCTAGTCCGTTAACAATTACCAATAATAATAGCGTAGTAATGACAACTCCATTTGCACCGTTTAGTGCAAGTGGTGTTATCGTATATACTGCTTGGGATAGTATACAAGCGGGTGTTACTAGCACAATGGGTATTTCAAACAACACTCTATACACATGGGGTGCAGGTACAAATGGTCAATTAGGCAATAATACGGTTACCGGAATATCAGCACCAAGTACAACAGGTATAGGTAGTATCTGGAGTGTAGCAGAAAAATTATTCAGTAGCCCAGTACAAGTTGGAACTGCGTATAGTTGGAGTTTGGTATCAGCAGGAGCCGGACATACTGTTGCAACAGCAACTGATTATAGTTTATGGGCGTGGGGACAAAATACAGCAGGACAAACAGGTGATAGCACAACTGTAGGCAAATCTAGCCCAACACAGATTGCAGGTAATACAAGTAGCTATACATTTATTACTGCTGGTGTATCAGATACATTTGCAATTAGAACCACAACAAACTTATTATTTGCATGGGGTCTTAATACTGCAGGTCAATTAGGTTTAAATGACACAGCTAATCGTAGTAGCCCAGTGCAAGTATTTGCTGGTACTATGACAAGCCCATTAATTCCAATCAGGTTAAACACAGTATCTGGTAGCAGTTATACAGTAGTACAAGCCGGTAGTGCGGCAAGTGTTATTGATAGTCTTGGTAGATTGTTTACATGGGGTACTAATACTAATGGTCAGTTAGGTGATAATACTACAACTAACCGTAGTAGCCCAGTTCAATTAGGTGGATTAACTGGATTTACATATTCTTTCAGCCCAATACAAGTTGGATCTAGTAGCTATAGCCAAGTTTCAGCGGGGTACAGTCATACATTAGCTATAGGTATTACAGGGTCACTATATGCATGGGGTAAAACTCCAGCAAATGGTGCAACTGTTACTCGCAGTAGCCCAGTTCAAATTGGTTCAAATAGTTGGTTGTTTGTAAGTGCCGGGATTGATGCAAGCCAAGCAATTGACAGTACAAGAACATTATATGCTTGGGGACTCAACACTAATTATCAATTGGGTTCTGCTAGTTTCTTATTAAATCAAAGTGTAACAAACCCAGTTGCAATTGGAACATTGGCTATTAATACTGCAAGTCATACTAACTCAGTTGGTTCGGGCAACGGCGGATTCATTAAAAATATTTAAATAGCATTTTCCCCCGATAAGTAATACACATTGTATTATAATGAGGAAAAATATGCATGAAATAGATGAAATGCTCAAGCTACAGCTTGAGGGTAGACATGAAGAAGCAAGAGTATTAAGTGATAAACTAGAAGCAATAGGGCCAGAAAAGATTCTGGACCCAAATGGTAAGAACACACAAGATATTTGGATGCGTCATTGCTTCAATCGTGGTTGGTTCTTAATACAAGACGGTGATTATCAACAGGGTTGCCAATATTTAGAGAATGGTCGTTTCTTAAGTGTATATGGTAGCCCACCATTACGCACTGATGCACCAATTTTTAATCCAGAACAGCATACTATTGTAGGTAAAAACATTATCATATCACTTGAAGGTGGTTACGGTGATGAAATTATTCACAGTCGTTTTGCAACCAGCTTTAAGAATGCAGGTGCAAACAAAGTTTATCTAGCAGCCGCACCGGAACTAGTAAGTGTGTTTGAACGCATTGAAGGTGTAGATGGAGTTATATTACGCAACGCTGTGCATACTGTTCAACATGATTACTGGGTGCCAGGCTTTAGTGCAGGATGGGTAGCAGGACATACATTTGAAAACTTCCCAAGCAAGCCATATCTAACAGCACGTGCTGATAGTGTTGAAGTATGGAAGTCAATGATTAACAGTGACAAAGTTAAAGTTGGTATTCGTTGGGCGGGTAATCCTAAGTTTGAGCATCAACAGTTTAGACGTTTCCCAGAGAACTTCATCACTAACTTAGCTAAGTATCCTGAACTACAATTGTATTCACTACAAAAGGATCACAACTTAGTACAACTACCTGAAGGTGTAACTGATTTACAACACTTCTTAATTAGTTGGGAAGATACAATGGCAGCTATCGCTAACTTAGATATTATTATCACAAGTTGCACAAGTATTGCACACATTGCCGCTGGTATGGGTAAAGAAACATGGGTACTAGTTCCTGTATTACCTTATCATACATGGACATACGGTAGTCCAGAGAATCGAGGAAGTCCTTACTATGACAACGTTCGTTTGTTTAGACAAACAACTAAGAGTAAATGGAATGACACATTCCAATCACTATACAAAGAACTAGAAGAAAAATTCAATCTACAACATATTGAACAACCAGATGAGGATCGTGTAACTAAACGATTGAACATGGGTTGTGGTCTTAAGAAGATTGAAGGATTTGTTAATGCAGACATTAGTCCTAATGTTAAGCCAGACCAAATCGTTGACTTTAATAAGTTCCCTTGGCCCTTTGCTGATAATGAATTCGACCACATTGTTGCTAAAGATATCTTAGAACATCTTGGTGATACTAGTGCCGACTTTATCAAAGCAATCAAAGAGATGTATCGTATCAGTCATAACGGTGCTATATGGGAAGTACAAAGTCCGCACTGGCGCTGTGATACAGCACTAGATGATCCAGATCATAAACGTCTAATCACTATGGGTATGTTTAACTTGTTTAATAAACGCATGTTGTTAGAGAAGTTACAAAAGGATCAAAGTGACAGCGCATTGGCATTTGAACATGATATTGATATTGAAATTTGTGATATGCAGTTTGACTATACCGAGCCTTGGCAAGAGAAATTACGTAAGCGTGAGATAAGCCAAGATGAACTCAATTATGCATTGAATCACTTCAATAACGTTGCACTTAGTGCAAAATATTTGATACAAGTACATAAGCCGGGTCGTATTGACTTTGAAGAATTTGAGCGTTTAGTAAATGAAAAACTTCAACAACCTCTTAAACTAACTACTGAGTAATGAATTTATACCGCAGTAACAATATGCAGGTAGAATCTGCATATGTAATTACAGTTAAGGGTAATCCTAGTAGTGAACAATTTTCACACGAATGCCAGGATAGTTGTCATAAAGTAGGTATGCCAGTAAAAATCTGGGATGCCTACAATGGCATCAACTCTGGACCTATCATTGAACCCGATCATAGCAAAAATGATAGCTTTATGAATATGCTAAAGATTACTGACCACTATCTAACACGTGGCGAAGTAGCATGTGCATTAAGTCATGTTAGTTTGTGGGTACACTGTGCTAAGATTGATAGACCTATTGTAATATTAGAACATGATGCTATCATGGTTAAGCCGTTCTTAGAACAACAATGCTACAATTCTATTGTATATCTTGGTGGAAGTGAGTGGGCACAACAAGGTTGGAAAGTATATCCTATTCCACCACATGCAAGTGAAGGACCTAATTGGTTGTTTATCTGCCGTGCCCATGCATATTGTATTGATCCTGCAATGGCTAAGAATCTATTAAGTTATGTACTTAAGCACGGTATTAATGCCCCATTAGATATTATGCTACGTGCTGACTTGTTTAATATCAGTCATCAAGGAATGTTTGCGTATGACCAAATGCGTAGCAAAGAAGATACTACAATTGCATCACGTCCTTTTGAAGGACGAACAACTAAACGTAATGATAAATTGGAGTGGTAAGTGAAGAATGCTATATTCAGCTATCACAATTATCAGATAAACCCTGAGATTCCTAAATATCAAAAACTTGTTATTGATAAATTGACTAAGGACATTGGAGTGGAATTTCATCCATTATTTTACAATGCAAAAGATGGTGATATATATCCTGACCAAGTTATCAACTATGGATTGAATGAATTAATATACAATCAAAAATTTGATAATGTACTTGTGCTTGATATTGATTGCATTCCATTAAATCAACAAGCACTAACATATATTTTCTATAGAGCAGGAGCAAATGTTCTTGTAGGTAATGCACAGCGCAGTCATTATATACAAAATAATGAACATGTTTTTATTGGAAGTAGTTGCATGTGTGTCAATAGAACGGTATATGAAAAATTAGGTAAGCCAAGTATGGTGCCTACAGCCAGAGGTGATATAGGAGAAGAGTTTGTTTATTTGGCAGAAGAAAAGAATATACCAATTGAAATATTCTATCCACAATCATATGAAGCAAGCCCCCACGGAGCAACTAGTTGGGCATTAAAAGATGATTTACCTCACTATGGTATAGGCACAACATTTGAATCAAGTGATGGTAGACCTAGATTTTATCATTTATTTGAAAGCCGACATAATCTACATGTAGACAAATTCATAAGCAAATGCGAATCAGTGTTAAATACACTGTGATTAATGTATTCCAACAAAACTATGATACCAGACTACGTAGCTGGTACGAACTCAGAAAACAAATAGAATCTTTAGATACTGAAACCAAATGTGTAGAAATTGACCGTTGGTGGCAAGATGCACCACTTGTCAACCATCACTTACACATTTTGGACAGCAATGCCTGGCCCGGTCCCTGGGATCTTTTGGTAGAAAACACCTATTGTACTGTTGCAAGAGCAGTAGGAATGTGTTATACTCTACTACTGACAGGAGAAAACGATATAGAATTGATTGAGGCTACTGATAAAACGGGCGATGATGTGGTATTAGTCCTGGTCGATAACGCAAAATATATACTTAGTTATTGGCCCGATACGGTACTAAGTAATAGTCTAACTGAATTTACCATCAAACGTCACGTAGACATATCACATATACAATCAAAACTATAACAGGGAACACAATGAACATAAGCGTAGTAAAAAGAAGCGGTAAAGTAGTACCACTAGACATAGCAAAAATACAAAGACAAGTAGCACATGACTGTAAGGGCATAGATAACGTTAGCCCGAGCATGGTAGAGATTAAAGCGCAAATTGAATTACACGATGGCATAAGCACAGAAACAATTGATGAATTATTGCTTAAGGCAATGGTCAATTTAATTGATGAAACAGAGAACCCTGACATTAACAATGTCAATTATCAATATGTAGCAGGACGTCAGAAAGTGTCAATGCTACGTAAAAGCGTATACGGCACATACACACCTCCCCCACTTTATGATATTGTAAAAACTAACGTTGATGCTGGTATGTATACTAGTGAATTATTAGACTGGTATACAAAGGATGAATGGGATATCATTGATTTGTTTTTAGACCATGGCAAGGACGAAAATTACACTTATGCGGCTATCGCACAATTGGCAGAAAAATACTTAGTGCAGAACCGTGCTACTGGTCAAATCTATGAAAGTCCGCAAGTAAGATACGCAGTTGCAGCCGCCACTGCCTTCCACAATGAACCTAAAGAAAAGAGATTGAAATATGTTAAAGAATATTATGAGTGTGCCAGTGATGGTCATTTCACTCTTGCTACGCCCGTTTTGGCAGGTCTTGGTACTACTACTAAACAGTTTAGTAGTTGTGTACTTATTAGTTCGGATGACACTTTGGACAGTATTTTCGCGGCCGGAGAAATAATGGCTAAGTATGCTAGCAAACGTGCTGGCATTGGTTTAGAGATTGGTCGTATTCGCCCATTGGGTGCACCTATTCGTAACGGTGAAATTAAACACACCGGCATGATTCCTTTCTTAAAGAAATGGTTTGGTGATCTACGTAGTTGCAGTCAAGGTGGTGTACGTAATGCAAGTTGCACAGTTACATTCCCAGTATGGCACTATCAGTTTGAAGATTTGATTGTATTAAAGAACAATCAAGGTACAGAAGAAACACGTGTGCGTCAAATGGATTATAGTGTTGTAGTCAATAAGATGTTTTGGAATCGTTTTGCTAAGAATGAAAACATTACACTGTTTGATCCACATGATGTGCCTGATCTGTATGAAGCATATTACAGAGATAGTGAAGAATTTGAAAAACTTTATACAATGTATGAAAGTAAGCGTGGCATCAAAAAGAAAGTGTTGCCAGCAGTAGAAATATTTAAGAATGGAATACTAAAAGAACGTACAGACACAGGTCGTATCTATCTAGTATTCATTGATAACGTAATTAATCAGGGTCCGTTTGATACTAAACTTGATCCGATTTATCAGAGTAACCTTTGCCAAGAAATACTATTACCTACAAAGCCCTTTCAACGTATTGAAGACGAGGCAGGTCGCATTGCATTATGTACATTAGGCAGTGTGAACTGGGGTGCGTTTAAGACGCCCCAAGAAATGCGTAAGGCATGTAGAGTATTAGTAAGAAGTTTAAGTAATCTCCTTAGCTATCAAGACTTCCTCAGTGTACAGAGTAAGTTAGCTAACTTAGATTTCGAACCTCTTGGTGTAGGGATTACCAATTTAGCTTACTGGCATGCAAAACGTAATTTTAAATACGGTGAGCCAGAAGCATTGGCAGAAGTAAAACGTTGGATGGAACATCAAGCATACTATCTAACAGAAACAAGCGTAGAACTAGCACAAGAACGCGGTGCTTGTAAATTATCAGCGCAAACATATTATGGTAAGGGTATATTCCCTTGGGAACGTAGAAGTGAAGGTGTTAATGAATTAACAGACTTTAGTCCTAGTATGGATTGGGAAAGTCTACGTGAAAAATTATTGAAGTATGGCATTCGTAATGCAACTTTAATGGCCGTGGCACCGGTCGAATCCAGCTCAGTTGTGTTAAACTCCACCAACGGAATTGAAATGCCGATGGAATTGATTTCTGTGAAGGAATCAAAGGCTGGTTCGTTTGTACAAGTCGTGCCAGAGTACAAACGTTTAAAGAATCGCTATCAAATGATGTGGGATCAAAAGGATTGTGTTGAATACTTAAAGACTTCAGCAGTGTTGGCAGTATACATTGACCAAAGTTTAAGTACAAACACATTCTATAATCCTGCATACTTTGCTGAGGGTAAAGTACCCGGTACATTGATTGCTAAGAATTTGATGCTTGCATATAAATGGGGTATCAAAACTATCTATTATAGTTTGATTAACAAAGTAGGTAGCAAGGCAGCATTGCAAGAAGATAATATCATCCCATTTGTTAAGCAAGATATTATTGAAGATGAAGAATATTGTGAGAGTTGTGTACTATGATAACATTTCCGTTTGAATTAACCGATGATGAAAAGTTATCTATGCTATTCACATATTACAAGATTGATCCTATCAAAGTAGACGATGAAGATAAGCCCATGATAGTCATGGCATTAACAAGAGAAGACGTAGCCACCGTTAGAATAGATGAAGAAGGTGGATTAGTAATAGAATATAACGAGGAAATATAAAATGATTTATGCAAGTATATGTTTGTTAGTGGTAATTGTTGTTTTAGTATCTAGAGATATTTTCAAAAAGAAAGATACGGATGAGTAAAGAACAATATGATTTAAGTAAGCAGACTAACTATCTAAAACGAACCATGTTTTTAGATCCAGAAGGTCCTGTAACAGTGCAACGTTTTGAAGAAGTTAAGTATCCAAGACTAGCTAAGTATGAAGAAACAGCACGTGGCTTCTTTTGGGTGCCAGAAGAAATATCTTTAACTAAAGATAAGATTGACCACAAGGATAGTAGTGATGCAATCAAACATATCTTTACTAGTAATTTGCTACGTCAAACTGCGCTTGATAGTATTCAAGGTCGTGCACCAAGTCAAGTATTCAGTCCAGTAATTAGTATTCCAGAATTAGAAGCATTAGTAAGTAACTGGAGTTTCTTTGAGACTAATATTCATAGTAAGAGTTACAGTCACATTATTCGGAATGTTTACGGTGTACCCAAAGAAGAATTCAACAAAATACACGATACAAAAGAAATTGTAGAAATGTCTAGCAGTGTTGGTAATTACTATGACAAACTACATGAACTAAATTGTTTCAAGGAAGCTAGTCCAGGGACAGTCAGTGAAGAAGCACACATCAAAGCAATTTGGATGGCATTGAATGCTAGCTATGCACTAGAAGCATTACGTTTCATGGTTAGTTTTGCTACAAGTCTTGCTATGGTAGAAAACAAGATTTACATTGGTAACGGAAACATTATCAGTTTGATATTACAAGATGAGTTACTACACGCAGAATGGACAGCATGGTTAATCAATAACGTAGTTAAAGATGACCCAAGATTTGTTATAGCAAAACAACAATGTGAACGTGAAGTATATGAATTGTATATGGATGTTATCCGTGAAGAAAAAGAATGGGCAACATATCTATTCAGCAAAGGTGTTGTGATTGGGTTGAATGCTGAAATATTATCAGACTTTGTAGATTATACAGCTTTTAATCGTCTGAAGGATATCGGCATTAAATATAATGAGAATCACCCTAAACACTCACCTATTCCATGGTTCAATAAGCATGTGAATATTAACAAAAAACAATCAGCACTACAAGAGACAGAAAGTACCAACTATGTAATTGGCGTTATGAGTGATGTAGTAGAATATGAGGAGTTACCAATACTATGATAGAAAAAGATATTAGAAAACAATTAAACATCATTAATGAAGCTATGCAAATTAATGAAGATCCTGTCACACAGTTTGCTAGTTTAGCACATGAAGAATGGAGAAATAACTATGATCCTACAGGCACAAAACCTAGGATCAAAAAGAATAGTGATGGATCAGAAGGTGACATAAACCAACCTTTTAATAAGATTCACCCCGATTGGCAAAAAGAAAATTTAGCCGCAGGGCAAGCGGCACTAGAAGCAGTCAAAAGATTCCCTGATGATGAGGAGAGTGCCGCTGAGTATATTCATATTCAATGGATGAGACGTAATCCGAAGGCAGATTATAATGCCGCACAACACGTACCATACGACCAACTTTCGGAAGAAGAAAAAGAAAAAGATAGGGTACACGTAAGAACAATGAAAAAAATACTAAAACAATTATAAGGAGAACAGGTATGTTAGAGACATTATTATATATAGCAATAGGTGCGTTCTTAGGTTGGAACTTCCCTCAACCACAATACGCAAAAGATTTTCAAACCAAATACTTACAAAAGTATATTGATAGATTAAAAGCAATACTATTCTTTTGGAAATAAACATGAAAGCTATAGTATGGAGTAAGTATCACTGTCCTTATTGCGACCAAGCAAAGGCATTGTTAGAGAGTAGAGGAATAGAGTTTGAAGAACGTAAGATTGGTGACGGATTCACACGTGAAGAATTATTAGAAGCAGTTCCAACTGCTCGTACAGTACCGCAGATTTTCTTAGATGATGAATATGTGGGTGGGTTCAATGAACTCAGAACAAAATTAACAGAAAGTATATAATGGAAGTTGGAAAAACATATACAATTAAATTGAATTCAGGTGAAGAATTAATTGCTAAAGTAACAGGAGTACATCTTGGTCAGGGATGTGTTGTAGTAACGAATCCAGTTAGTATTGCTCCCGGACAACAAGGAATGCAAATGATTCCAAGTATGTTCACGGCAGATATTGACAAAGAAATAAGAATAAATACTAGTAGTATTGCTCTTTATGCTTATACCGAAGAAAGTATTTCAGACAAGTATTTAGAAGCAACAACGGGTATTAAAGTACCCGAAAAGAAAATTATTTTAGGATAGTAATGCCAGCATTAAGTCGTAAGGGTGATACGGATCAACCAGGTGGTGCAATAATGAGGGGAGCAGGCACTGTGTTTGCCAACGGTATACCTGTTGGGTTGCATGTTAGTCAGATTACTCCTCATGCACCTTGGGGAACCCCTCATCCACCGCACGATGCTGCCACAACAACGGATGGATCTCCTACAGTTATATGTGAAGGTGTACCCGTACTAAGAATAGGATCAGGCAATAGTTGTGGGCATAGCATAGTGCAAGGTAGCCCTGATATATTTGTTCCATGAGTAACAAAGGTAAACAGAGTCCCTTAGCAGTTAATGTCACGTGTGCGTTATTACAAAGTAGCGGATTAAGAATTAATAATAACGTTACTACTTACGCCGGCTCTAGTACGGGCGTAAGTAACTATACCAAAGGTAGTATAGCAAACGATACTGTATTAGGTACTGTAAGTGATGTACTAAGATTAGCATTTCCAAAAATTGGTACTACAGTAACACAAACAACATACAATAACTTACTTGCAATGGGTTCATCTATTCCCGCGTTAAGTAATAGTAAACCAAGCACATATATTCCTGCATATTCAGGAGAAACTACTAGCTTTGGATTTTTGCGTATGTTAGCACTACAAGCAAACAATGAATTTAAATTCAATACTGGTTCATACAGCGATTTTTTAGCATCATTTGCTCAAGCTAATATGTTCAAAACCATGATGAATAAACAAATTAACACATTGTCTAATGGAAAGAGTTTTTTAGATGGTGTTTACAGTAATATGGATGATTTAATATCATCAGATATTACAGGAGTTAATATTGCAACTGTATACTGGGGTACAGATTTGATTGCTACTGGTAGATGCATAGATTTGTCAAAGATAGATAAATTTGGATTACCATCAATATTACTATTATCAATGAGAAATAGCAATGGTATAACTACCCGAGTTAATCAAGAATTAGTTAATGCAGGATTAACAGTTAGTGAAATACTTGAAATACTAACTGGAAATTACACCCCAACGGCAGGGCAAGAATTAAAAATATATAATGCATTTGAACAAATAACTGATGCTGAATTGTTAAATGTACTGATACCGTTAAATGTACAAACAAAAAATCTAAACAGTTTAGCAGACTTGTTAAATCCAAGAAAATTATTCCCTAATAGTTATATAAGTTTAACAGTAGCAAAATACAATACTACCGGTAGTCCCACAAACAGCAAGATTTATTATTTGTTATATTCAAACAATGGGTTAAATTCTCAATTAAACGCACTAAATTTTGGTAAAAGATTATTTGGTTTTATTCCGGATCAAATAGCAATACCGTGCGATGCGTTCAGCACTGCTATGATGCAGATAAAAAATATCAAAAACATGAACATTGAGAAATTCTCTCAAGTGGTAGCTAATTTAGAAACTGCTACTGCTAATTTATCTCAAGTCAACGGAACAGGAACTAAACCAGTCAATGATACCGATGTAACTACTGCATTAAACACCATAGCCAAAGGTAGTGGATTAAACGGGACATATAGAACAATTGATTTTTTTGGTGTAATGAGTGGATTGTCTGTTAATTTAGCTACTATTAGTACTTCTACTAAAGCATTACAAACCACAGTATTAGGAAATATATATACTAATATGAATAATTTACTGTCGGCAGCACCGGTATCACCTGCAACTACATATGATGATGCCCTAGCCACACTTATAACTAGTGCCAATACAGAAATTACCAACATTTATAATTCTAATGTAGCTAGTGCTACAAATCTAAATACTTTATGGACAGCTATGGGAAAACAGTTGTCTATTGAAGTTACGGCTAGAGCAACCGCTCTAAATACAGGTGCAACAACCGGAATGGCTGAAATCATGTCATTTGTTGATAGCATCTCAGGGATTGCAATGGATACAGAACCTTACCAGTCAGCACAGGTTTTGGAAGCTATTTGTGATTTATCAACTAAAGGAGGAAATAGTATAATAGCGTTAATGCGTGAAGCACGTAACGCAAAAAGGCTGGGATTAACCGGGGGAGTACTAGATAATGACATATCTGACACACCTGGCATCCCAATTGGAGTAAGCACACCGGCGTCCGGTCCATTAAATGGATTGACAAAAATTACCGGAGCCTCAACAACGCTCGGTAGCTTCGGGGGTAGCCCCGAAACTAAACTTATTCCCATAAATCTTGATATATTCAATATATCTCCAACAACTTTACCCTCAGTTATAACACCAAAACAAGCAGTTGACCAAGTCATTGCATGTAATTGTGACTGTTGGGATCAAATACTTGGATAATTAAATTCAATTCAAAAGTTGTCTTTAAAGTCAAATAGTGTTATAATGCACTAGATGGCAGAAAGGAAAATCATGAAACACCTACCAAATATATGTAAATCCATAATTGGTAATTTTAAACTGTTATTGTTCGTCTTTTTGGGAGTTATCCCAATGGGCGCATTTAACATACACACAGCAACAGCACAGGAAGTAAAAGAAAGAAATCTCCCCGCATATGCCATGGACATTAAACAAATTAAATGCATGGCAACAAACATTTTCTATGAAGCAAGAGGGGAAAGTGAGAAAGGTAAAGCCGCAGTCGGTCGTGTCGTAATGAATAGAGTTAAACACGGCTTTGCGCCAAACCCATGTGCAGTTGTTTATCAGAAAACAACCAATCGTGACACTAAAGCAACAACGTGTCAATTCTCTTGGGTCTGTGAGGGCAAAACAAAACTCAATACAAAAGACCCCAAGTACAAAGAATCAGAACAAATAGCGTATGAAGTATTAGCATTGAATCAACATAAAAATGTTATACCATCGTCTATCTTATTCTTTCATAATACAAGTGTGAAGCCGGATATCAGCTATAAGACTAAAATCCAAATAGGCAATCACATTTTTTATGAGCATAAAAAGAAACGCTAAGAAACTCTATGGGTGGAAACATAACGATTTTTACTTCGGGAAGCACCCAAGAACCTAAGCGTGTAACGCATCCCCGAGATACATTATTACAATGTGTTGATAGGTCTATTAAAGAAACAAGTCTATCAAAAAATGACATTGTACTTGATGTATTTCCGGGGAACACTATTGCACATTATACAGTCACAGCCATGCCTGCAATTAAAGCAGGTGCTGATTACTATAATTTATCTTTTGAACCATATCAATATCTTAAAATATTCAATGAAATTCGCCCTACATATATAGGTCTAATTCCACGACATTATGAAATATTATCTAAGACCAAAGAGTTTGAGAACTTAGACATGAGTTGTGTACGTTACATGACAGTGGGATCAAGTAAAATTGAACAAGCAATGATTGATACATTTTTAAACAAGGGTGTAAAACTTGTAGCTAACTGGTATGGAATGACAGAGATGCCTCCTCCGGTATTTGTAGGCTATAATAGCGAATCATTTGATTTTACACCTAAAGAAGGTTATAATGTTGAATTCACTGATGAGGGTGAATGCATAATCAACGGATTATACACCGGTGATATATTTGATGTTGAAAATAAAATATTTTTAAGAAGAAAGAAAAATGCTACTGGGTCAACTTGGAAAACTAACGTTTAAGTTATTTGATAAAGATATTGATAGAATTAAACTTGATGAGTTTTGTAAAAAATGTAAACTGTTGGGTTATGAAAACAATAGCTCATTAGAAAAAATGAAAGTCGATAAAATGAATATTCCCTATGGGCAATACTTTGTTGGATTGACTAATGATGAAATTTTTACAATAGCAGGTGTACATAATCTTTCTGAGACCGGTATTGCTGGTTGGAGATGTTTATTTCGCGGTGCTCAACTACCCGGACATACTCCTACATGGAGTATGGATATCTTTAAAAGTGGAATACATTTCTCATATCTGTTATATTATCAAATAAAATTTGTACAACAATTTGAACCTTTAGCAGATTTTTATATAAGCACTAATATTGATAATCCCTCAGCAGGTGCAAGTTCTAGGCTAAACAGTATTATGATGCCTAGATTAGCAAGTAAAGGTTATTGGGACTTAACACATGAAAACATTCAATTGTATGGTACTTCTCAGAATCTTTGGAAAGTTAACGTGGAGAAGTATATGGAAGACCGCGAGATTTGGCTAGCTGGCGATATGAATACTGATTGAATAATGCTTGATTTTCTTTAGGAAGAACAATACTATCTACTTTCTCAATACTACGCCAGTATTCAGTGTGATTTAACTTGCTAGTACGATAATGCAGACTTAAAAAATCAGCTAAATGGTCGTATAGTTTAGTCCATACTCTATTATATTTCTCTTGTCTACGGTCATCATTAATTAAACGCACTAACATCTTTAATGGTCCGTGTATCAAAAACAATCCAGTTGCTTCAAGCGGCTCTAAAAATCCGCAGGATAGACCCAATGATATTACGTTTAACTTCCAAGGCTCAGGGTTAAATTGATTAGTTATTGGGACTTCAAATACTTTATCTTTACGTAAACCGGGAGTTTTTTGAACAAACTCATCCATTGCTTTATCTATGTTAATCATGTCTTTATTGAATGCATACCCGTTTCCAGTTCTGTTATCAATGCTAACACGCCATCGCCAGCCATAATCCATACTATAAGTTTGTGTGTAATTTTCTTGCGGTTCTACAAAATCACCCGGTCCGCATATAGCGTAATTATTAATTAACGAATTGTGTTGTATTAGTGATTGCCCTAATGGTTTACGTAATAGACTTTTAAATCCGGTGCAGTCAATATACAAGTCTGCTTTATAGATATTCTTTTCACATAGAATTTGTGTAATACCGCTGTTATCGTGTTGTACTTCTACTACATCATCTACAATATGAATTAATCCTTTTGGAATACATATGTTGTCTCGCAATGAGTGACCTAATTTAGTAGCATCTAAATGATATGCATGGCGCCATTTCTTGTCAGGAATAGCTTTGTCTTTAAGCCATTGTTCTTGTTCTGAATGCTCTGATTCATCAAAACAAAAGTGATGCCACCATGAATCATTACCATCACCCCATCCATTATGCTGTATCGTATATTTGCGTATAGCACTGCAACTACTCATTAATTTTTCTTCTGAAAATCCTACATCTTCTAAGAAGTCATTAATGCTAGGAATAGTACTCTCACCTACACCAACAATGAGAACATTCTTACTTTCAATCAACGTAACCTGTAGATTAGTCTTAGATAGTAAATAAGCCGCGGTCATGAATCCTGCACTGCCGCCACCGACAATCAATACAGAATTAATCACCCAATAACACCTTCCATGCTTTGGACGTGTTCTGCCATGCTAGCAGGAATTTTAAATATTAAATGAGCACGTGTGTCGGTGCCTCTATTGTCAGTACCATGAGGTATCATAGTGTTTACTAGATACATGCTTCCATCGCATTCCATATGATATTCATTATTATCAAAATAGAAATAACTTTCGGGCGCTACACTTATTGGAACATGAATTTTAATCCAATCATCACTATCTATGTGACTGTTGATAAATGTTCCTGGGGGATGTGTTGCAATACTAAATCCATGTGCAAAAGGAAAGGCTTGTTCAAAGTCTTTGATAATACCGAAATACAAATCTGTCCATCGATATTCATCTGACTTTAACAAGCCAATGTTATATGGGGGGCATGGTTGGGTCAAATCTAACGCATTACTGTGTATGGCCCAACCATACATTTCTTTTACACTATGCCCGCCTACTCCATCGTGATCCACTACTACTGTACTACCTACGTTCCAACATAAATGTTGAAAGTCACGTTCTACAATTTCATAGTAACTTTGAAGTTTTTCTAAGTTAACCTTAATTTTTAATTTAATAAGGTCAAATGACATAAAAATCCTTAAGCTACATCTAATGTGAAATCAATACCGTGTGCTGATTTATCTTTTAAATCTACAACTGTAATAGTTGATTTAACTTTGCTAGATGCTTGGTCATAATCAAACTTATATGGAACTAAAACAATCTTGTCGCCAGAACCATTGATTGGGCTATAGCTGATGTTATTAGTTGGCAAATCAAATGATTTAACAACTTGTCCATTTGTCACAGTGAATACACTAGCAGGAGCTTCTTGCATATCTTTGCTTTGAATGCTAGGGAAGAAATACAAACTATCATCAAACTTAACTGGTGTAGCACCAATTTCAAGATTTGTTTGAATCTTTTGTATTGTGTTAGTTTCTAAATCAAACTTAACAAGTTCACGATTCTGTTCATAGCATGTATGACCAATGAATTCATTACCTTGAACGATACCATATTTAAATCCTACGTTGTGTGCAGTCTTGTCATCAAATTGATAGTCTACTGACTCTACTGTAGAACCGTCATAAACCCAGAAGCTAGCTTCTTGCGGTTGACCAAAACGCAATGGAACTCCATATGCTTTGCCGTTCTTACTGAATGCATTGTAGAATGTGCAACCAGTTGTTGCTTGTGTGTATTTGATACTCATGTCTGTCATGTTCAATGACATAACTTGTGAACTTGTATCACCGTATGGGAAAAAAACAACTTCATTTAATTCTTCTACATATGTAGCCCAAATGCTACTAAATTGCATTGGGACATCAATACCATAGAATTTCTGTGCTTCAGTATCAAATACAATTAACACACCGCTGTTCAATGGTGGATAAATGATTTTCTTACCTACAACTACTGGACGACCAAAGTTAAAATGGCCGCAGAATAATTTAGGAACGATAGATCCGTGTACGCTAACTGCGTCATCTTCCAACATCTCAACTTGATTATCAAGTGTATTAATAACTGCAATACGTACTTTGCTGTCCACAAATTGCTTTTGTGTACGCATGATGTATACCTTGTCATCAATCTTTACACCAGCACGATAGCGGTCACCACTGTCGCTGTGAGTGTACAAATCAATAAAATGTGTTTGTCCAGTTTCAGCGTTTACACGTAAAACACCCGCTTTAGCGTTTGTTTCTTTGCTTACGTCTAAGCCGTTGTTTTTACCTTGTGTCACGATAGACAAATACTCATTATTACCGATGTAAATTGGGTCGTCTAGTACGTGTGAAAAGAATGCGTTAGTCATTTGAAAATTCTCCGTTAATCTTATATTTATTCCAATAAGGAATTCATTGCAAATAAAGTCTGCATGTAGTCGAAATCTACTCGGGTTAATAAATGAATCCTATCATTTTCCCCTTCGTTATTAGTCCCGTGGGGTACACTTGGGTTAATTAAGTACATTTTCCCCAGTTCCATTTGATAGACTCTTTCTAAGTTTTCACCAAAACTGAATGTAGCTTTATCATTTGTTTCAAAGGGAATATGTAATTTTTTGCTATCCCCATCAGTATGTTTTAAAACATATAATCCCGGTGGATGGCTACTCATAAGCATTTGACGCAATGCTTTTTCTGTCAATATTTCATGTATATGTTTTAGATATCCAAAATTATATTGACTTTGAATCTTGCTGTCATAATAGAAGTCTGCTGTAGCTAACTCCGGGTACATCTCAGGTTTTGCTTGATATTGTCCTGGAATTGGTATATCTCTGTCAACCGGCCAACTAATTGTCCATCCACCTATTTTGCCTATGTAATTAAAGACCTGATTTTCTTTCATATATTTCTCATAGACTTCGGGTCTTAAATATGTTTCATACGTGAAGTCAAAATACAAGTGTTGGAAATCTTTTTTAAGCGTGTTAATATATTCGGTTAACTGAACTGGGTCTAGTCTACATTTTAGTTCAATCACATCCCAGTCTAGACTCTTAATAAAGTTCTCAGTTAAATCTAAAGGATTATATTCCTTTATAAAACGATTCATGTTTTGCTCAATGTCATTAAAGTATCAAGTACATATGGATTAGGTCCTACTTTTGGATTATCGTTTAAGAATTCAGTGTAGTCTTGTTCAAAGTATTTTGTTGCAAAAGAACCAACTGCACCTGAACGGCTTTCTCCATGAGTACAATAGATTATGCATTCACTATTATCGTGTATTTGTTTTATGAAGTTTACAATTTCTTGACCTTGTTCAGCAGTCATTGCTTTGGCTTCAAAAAAGTATTGAACTTCCTCTCCCCATTTCTTTTCATCTTTTTCTACGTCATCAAATATCATTGGTAACACATTAAAATGAGTTTCTTTAAAAATAGGTTCGCTATTAGGACCACCTGTAGGTTCAATGCAAATATAATAACAGTTTGAATGTTCAATGTTGCCTTCATTGATTCCTTGTTGTTCTAAATACTCACTAAAACTTTTTTTGCTTAATACACGAATTTTTCTCATAGTTTGTTTGCCTCTTCTATCCAAATCTTACCGTATAAATGAATCCTAGGACTATCCCCGTTGTTATAGACACTGTGTGGTAAAGATGTATTTATCACGTATGCCCAACCGGGTTCTAAGTGATATTCTTTGTCGTTAATCACCCACATACTTTTATCATTGGTGTATATAGGTATGTGAATTCGTATTTTATCTGGGCTATCTTGATGTTCAATTAATCTTGTACCAGGAGTGTGTATCGTCACAAGCCAACGCTTACTACGTATTGGTAAACTATTAACTAAGTCTAATGCATATCCATTGAATATTTCTCTAGGGTATAATAAATCATCATCAACATCCTGATATTCTTTCTTTGCTTGTCCGCGCTCTGGTGGTAAAGGCCCAGTCTCAGTACCGTTCCAACATAACGTATACCATGAAGTATCATCCATGAACACATGACCTGTAATACCTGACAAATCTCCCGGCTCTTCTCTCCACATGTGTTTGTGTTGTGCGTATACAAATTTCCAGTCAGAATAATTTTGCTCTATAGTTTCATACCATGCTCTAAGTTTATCTACGTCAACTTGCATGAACTTACGTACATCAAATCCCAAATCAACGGGAGGGTACGTTTGTATATAACGTTTTTTACCGGGGACAGGGTTACCCTCCATTTAGATACCCATATTAATATATTTGTTTTTTGTACTATAGCGAGGATGTGTTGTTTGTAAGTTATTTTTTATTCTATCACGTAGGTCTCTAGCCATATAGTCTTGACCATACAATGCTAAATCTTTAGGAATCAAACTCTCAAACTTTAAGTATTTCTGTTCTAAGACTTCTGGTTCTATATTCCAATGTAATTGTAGACTAGCCCAAATGTTAGTAGTCCATAATACATTTACTCCTGCTGATTGATTTATAATGTTAAACAATTTCTCTGGTTCGTTCACTATGTCAATAACATGAAATTCATGCTTCAGTAATTTATATCTATCCCATAGTTCTTTGAATTCTTCTTTGTTGTTAAATTCTTTGTTAATTTCTAATTCCCAAAACTCTGAATAGTTTCCTCGATATGTGCTACTGAAATTATACTTCAAGTCATTATCAAGTAACCATTTATCAAAGTCTAATCCATCCCATGTTTCTACTAGATGTTTTTTAAAGTTAAGACTAGATTCGCACCAATCAAAATAATGCACAGTTGTATTTTTATGGAACTGATTATTACGTAATAACGCAAGTGGCTTAAATCCAGCAGCCGCACAGAATAAATTATCTACAGGAGCATTAGTTCTTACACCCTCAGCACTTAATCTCTCCGTGTTAAAAGCATATACTCTATCCTTCTCAATAAACTCTTGGTATGCTAGTTTACGCATCCATGCTTTAGTACTGTAATTGCTTAACTTATCTACTTCAATTTCATCTTGTAGGTTTTGCCATACTTTAGAAATTTGTTCAGATTCTTCATATGGGTATATAAAGCATTTGCACTCACGCATTTCTAAACTTAGATTGTCAATTTGAATATTATTTTTCAATGCTAAATCTATCCAGTTAGCACCATCTTCTGTGTATGAAGGATAAACTAATCCGTCATTAGATTTAATATATTTAGGAGTATACTCAGCCGCAACTTTATTTTCTGAAACTATATAATTTTGATACGCAGGTTTACGATCCCAAAAGAATCCGTTTTCTAAATATTCAGGTCTGTCTAACTTATCCCAAACTTTAAGATTGACTATCAGCATTTGACGATGTAGTCCTGGATAACGATTTTCTTTTGCCATGATATGACCTAAGACAAACTTGTCTGGATTCTCTTTAAAGTACTTGATACTGAGTGTGACAATATGTGCTAATCGTAAACTCATCATACCCTGTGCTTGTATGATACAGATTTCATCTCCGCTGTCTATGCTGTTAGATAATATTTCTTTAACACTTTCACTATACCCACGATACTTACCAAAGCCCATTTTAAGACATTGATTTGTCATCCAGAACGTCATATCAAACGTGCGCTTTCTAACAAATTCATCAGGTATATCACGGCTGATATCTAACATGCCATGACCAACGGGTGTGTCAAGTTTCTGGTCGTCTACATATCTGTCATATGTTATGCTATTCCAATCACGCATCATTCTTCCTATTTGTATAGTAACTGCTACGTAATACGTAAAAGAAATCACGAATCCTGTGACCCATTTCATAATGAATAATCATGTGCAGTCTTGGTTTATCACTACGATTCCATACACTGTGCTTGTTAGATATATCCATTAAGAACGCTGAACCGTTGTCACTGAATGGAACTAGTCCTTGATTTTCAAATACAAACTCACATCCTTCAGGGTTGTTTAAACTTATATTACATACACTTAAACGTTTTTGGTCTGATGGGCGATCCTGATGAGGAAGTATGTATCCACCGGGCTCAACTAGCATTAGTCTAACACGATTTAGATACTCAGCAGGCCATACATCCGTTAAGAATTTTTTGATTGTGGGCACTTCATCAGCAACCCATGTATAATCTAGTTTTTCTAATGTCTCAGTGCGTACTCCGCCGTAACTATCCAATGATTGTGTATCTTCATTCAGTCCGTGTATAGTAAGACTTTTCCAACCAACTCCATAATCATCACGATGTGGGTGAAATTTATCTATTAGTTGTTCTGCCTCACTGTGCATTTGTTTCCATGGTTGATTATCTAATGCACTTAGTTTAAAATACGGCCATTGACTTTCTGTTACTACCCATTTAGGGTCAAAGAAGTCTGGGTATTTGTGTATATAATCTTTTTTATTGTCTAGCCAATATTGTTCTAGGATTTGTTTGTGTTCTGGTTTCATACTATAAATATTTATGACCCCAATATTCATCCCATAATTAATGCCTAAACAATGTAAATACCTCGATCATCAAGTGTGCATACGTACAGATGGGCAATATCGGCTTTGTTGTGTTAGTATGGAATCAGACAACAAAGAAAAGGTGTCTAACACTAGTATTGTTGACTGGCATAATAGTGAAACTGTGCGTGATGCACGTGAGAAGTTATCTAATGATATCTGGCCAGATGCATGTGTCAAATGTAAAATCAATGAAGAAAACAATGTTCCTAGTATGCGTCAAAGACCCATCAAATATGGGCCGGGAATCAGTCACTTAGATTTGCGTTTTGGTAATAGTTGTAATTTAAATTGTAGCATGTGCTTTCCGGGAAGCAGTAGCAGTCTACATCACGAACACGAAAAAATCAAATCACTAGGATTAATTAGTCCCTGGGGACAAACAACATACGAAATATTTAATTGGTATACAGATGATTTGGGCGAAATGTTTGCTAATTTAAAAGATTTGCGTGAAGTATATTTGACTGGTGGTGAACCTATGATGGTTAAACATTTGGTTGGGTTCTTAAAGAAATTAGATAGTAGTGTTGAAGTTAGATTTAACACCAATGGTACAATATATAATCCTCAAGTATACCAAGAATTACAACGATTTGAACGAGTATCAATATGTTACAGTATTGACGGATTGGGGGAAGTTAATGATTATATACGTTGGGGCAGTCATTGGAAAGACGTAGAACATAACGTACATCATATGGCCAAACTTAAAAATGTCAATATAAGCATTGGACCAACAGTACAGATATTGAATGCATTATATTATACTGACTTAGTTGATTGGGCTACAAAATATGGATACACTGTATATGAGAATCTATTGTTATTTCCTAAGCATTATCATTTAGAAAACAGCGATGACAGAATCAAACAATCTGTTCCACAATTTGAACATTGGTATAAAAACTCACAAGATTTAAATGAACGTCAAAAATTTATTGACAATACAAAACTGTTGGATAGTGTGCGAGGTTGTAATATTAGAGATTATTTACCAGAGGTTGCAGATATATATGGATTTGATTAAAGAAAACATTGAGAAAGCACGTAGTGTTTATTTAAACAAAAACTCTATTCGCAAATATTGGGACAACAAGTCTTTTGACTGGGTAATGAATCATGTTAAGATTTTAGATAAGCTTATGCCTGGGTATATCAAAGGCGCAGGTGTGCAATTCAATAAAGTGTATATTGACATGAACATTTTACCTGGTACACGTGCCGATTCATTTGAACATACTACGGATTTTATTAGAAAAATATATCAATTCTGCATTGAAGAAAATAAACGTACACAACCATACTACCATGGAGATTGGGTATTGTCAAATATGTTTATTGATAATGATATTATTAGATTATGTGATTGGGATAACGTTGGCAAACACAGCGAAAACGAAGTAAAAGAAAAACTATACAGTGACTTGTACTCGGCATTTGGGGATAAGTTTAAGGAAATATATGACACCACAACAATTTAGTTACGCAACAATAGGGAATAATAATATGATTTATTGTCCTCCCTATGGTTTGAATGAAGCAATTGATTACATGATTAAGATTAATCCTGATACGTATGAGATTACTAAGATTCCATTACAAGTTGATGATAGCACTGAGAAATACGAATATGGAACTGCTGTGAATAATAAAATAATTTGGTTACCGTACAACGAAAGTAAAATTATTATTTTGAATACTGATAATGATAGCATTGAATATGTAGATGTAGGATTAGTTGGTAAGGGAAAGTTCATCAAGGCACATAGACATAATAACAAAATCATTGCATTGCCCTACGGTGAGAATGAACAATTCAACTATATTATTTTGTTTGACATAGATACACATGAAATACGTTATAAAAATATAGAATGCCCAATTAATGACCAAAAGAAATGGCATACTAGTCAATATTTAAACGGGTACATATACGCAGTGCCTAGAGGAGAACGTTGGACTGGTAATTATTTTCCGTATCGGATACAAGTTAATTGCAATACATTAGATTACGAATTGTTTGACATGAGTGATTTATGGAAAGACTATGATAGTCAACAGTTAACGAATAAAAAATATACAACAATGGCTTTAGCAAATGGCAAATTATATGCACCTCCCTATAGCGAAAATAAAGAGTTTGATATTATGCTTAAGTTTGATGGTACATCATGGACATCTGAACGTACTGGATTAAAAGAAACATCACGTAAATGGTTTGGATCAAACGTTAGTAAGAACGGAAAGATTTATTGTCCGCCTGCAGGTCACGAAGAACTTTGGAGTGACATGTTGGTTATTGATAGTAACACCGACACATGGAAAACTATTAAATTAAACATTGGTAAAGAAAGTAAAAAATACTTTACTGGATGTGAGGGTAGCAATGGAAAATTATATTTCATTCCCCGCGGCGGTTGTGTGTGCGAACCAGTAGACAGTTGGAAAAGTATGGGTGACTTAGTTGAAATACTTGTGGTTGACACAAAAGATGATTCGTGTTATACTATAGATGTGGGAGAGTATTTCACAGATTCTACCACCATTGAAAAATATAACTGTTCGGTAATCATCAATGACAAGATATTTGCTTTTCCTTATGGACAGAGCGATACGTTTCAAAATATATTAGTGTTTGATACAATTACCGAAAAAGTAATTAAAGAAATTGATTTAAATGACATATAAAGCATTTCAAGATTGGTATAGAGAAGGAAACATTAAGCATCTATTGTTGTACAAGCACAATGGATACTTAATCAGTCCTCCGTTTGCTACGGAAAGATGTCCTGAGTATAACAAGATTATGAAATACGATGGAACAGTGAATTATATTGACACTGATATTCCTCCATGCATTAGTAAAACTAATTCTGTTGTTGAAGTAGATGGAACTAGTTGGTTCATACCCTACGGCATTTACGATGAGTTCAACTGTGTATTGCAATTAACTGATGATACTCCTATTAACCACACAATTGAATCAATGGGAAAAGGTCAATTCTATAGCGGTGCAAGTGACGGTAAACAAGCATTTAGTTTTCCTTTAGGATATAGTGGGACACAGTATGCATTGCATATTAAAGATAATATACCTACACTGATACCATTTGAACATAGTGTTCCTAAAGCGCACATGGGTACAGTTTATTGTAACGGTAGATTTTGGTCAATGCCCAGAGGAGATGAACCTGGCTACAATGACTTAATGAGTTTTGATGGAAAAAACTTTGAGTACTATTCAATACCGGTAAACCCATCAATCACTAGAAAATACACTGATTTGGTTAGCGTTGCCAACACCCTTTATTCATTGCCTTTTGGAGAAACACCGGGATTAAATGAAGTTGTAGAGTTTGATACTGAAACAAAACAAATTCAATTACATAAGTTAGATGTTCCTGACTTTGCTAAGAAATACAACTGTATGGTACTGAATGGTAATCATATCATAGGGTTGCCCTACGGTGATGAATACTGTGAGGATAGCAATTGGGGTATCGTGTTCAATATAGTTACTAAACAAAGCAAATGCTTTGATATTGGCATTACCCATGGTGGCAAATATAGATATAGAAGCGGTATCACATATTACAGCTTGGCAGTTTTCTTCCCGGGTGGTACACCGCAGTGCCCTATAATTGCAGTTAATACCGCTGGTGAAATTGTTTATTGTAAGCATTATCCTAACTTAATGTTTGGAAGACCAATCATACATGAACAACAAATTCACGTAGTTGCATATGATATTCACACAGAGAAACAATATCTGTATAAGTTTGATGAAGCTTGGACAGAGACAGTAATTGAATTATGAAGCACTTATACGACACTTATTTTATTAAACCTGCTAATAGCATTATCCACGACCCGTTTAGAACACATCTACTGGCAACAAATATTGTCGAGGATGTAATTAGCATGAAAAAACGTGTAGATGTGCAAGATGAGTTCCCTGAAGTTTACACACAGTGGATACAAAGTTCTAAATTGAATAATGTATTGGGTTTAAAATCATTCCCATATCGTCATGTTAGTTTAGGTGTGACACAAGCAATTGATGATTTTCTTTTATATTGTTTAAAAGAAAAGCTAAGACTACGTATCTACAAGGGAGAGTATCCATACATCAATCAGATTGTAAATGAAGATTTAATCTTTATTGAAGATGAAGAATTGCGTATAGGAGATGCTGTACTAATCAGTGCTCCATTTAGTGCTACCGGTGAATTACATCCTAAATGGTGCGAGACAATTAAAATATGCAATGAATTAAGTATTCCTATGTTTGTTGATTGTGCTTTCTTTGGCACATGTTATGACTTATCTATATCATTAGATGAACCTTGCATTGACACTGTTGCATTTAGTCCTACAAAAGGATTGAACACTGGATATTTTCGTACAGGTTTAGCGTATACAAAACGCGGGCATCGCAAAACTACCTTTGAAACACTAACTAAATGGCATCATGGTATACATTTTCATACAGTAATGGCCATGAACATCATGCAAGCATATGATCCTGACACCGTACCTAATATCTATAGGTCTGTGCAAGAACAAGTATGTTCTTATTATGGTCTTACACCAAGTAAGACTGTGCATTTAGCACTTGGTGATGAGAATTGGGATTACTTTACTAGAGACGGTGTATGTAATCGTATAGGATTACGCATACCCATTGCTGACCTTTACGCAGGTAAAGACTTGCGTAAGTAAATGTCACTGAGACAATTGCAACTGTCTTTTTGACAAATAATTTTATTATCTGGTAGTTTAAAATCACTGATATGCCCAAGACTACCACCTTGTTCACAATTAGCTCTGAACACATTGCCCCAAAAGTCTACATTAATCATATCTAATCCTGCGTAGCATTCCCAGTTCTTGTGCTTGTTTAATCCATTTAGTATTAATTTATTTGCACTGATTGGCATACTGTCAAATAGTATCTCACCTCGATGTATTTTACTATCATCCACTTTACCAAAATACGGCCAGCTTTCTATAAAACTTTTTTGTTCAGTAGTATACTCAACTGGTTTATTAGACATGTTATTAATATCACTTGTTTTATCTAAAATAACTTTGGGCCATACGCTTGCATTACTAGCACTGTAAATTGCACTTGCAATAGTTTTCATACTTTCAAAGTTATCAGGACTAATCATTAGATTTACAATAACTGGGCGATCCATTACTTTTGCAATTTCAATAAAATGATTTGCATCTGCAAACTCCGGGTGATAGCTCAACATAAGCCCGTCAGTGTACTGATTGATTTCTTTAAAGTAAGAAATATCACGTGAGCCGTTACTTAAGAAACTAAAACTATTTTTATGTTCTTTGACTGTTTTGGCAAAATCAATAAAGTGCTTCCAGTATGTGGGTTCACCACCACTGATGCGAAAGCAAATATCCTTGAATGGTAATTTGTCGTTGATGTTCTTTACAAAATTGTTTACTGTTTCTAGTTCGGGCCAACCACTTGACCCGTCATTAAACATACTTGGACAATAACTACACCGATAATTGCATTTGTTACTTAAGTCCCAAGTAACTAAAAACCAATTCTCTTTTAATTTATCAACGTATTCTATTTTCATTGTGCCATTGAATGTTTAATTAATAAATCATGTGTGCGTTGATTTAGTTTTACCGTTAATATCAAACTGTACAAGTTATCACTAAAACTAAACACGCTATGATTTAATTGGAAGTTTACAAAATACAAATGATTGCGTTCTGGTCTAAATGGTTGGTCATGCAACATTTGTACATAGTTGAAGTCACTACAGTTACCAAATACTAACAATAATCTAACATACTCAGGGGCAACCCCAGGAAAATCTCTATGAGGGGGAAAGAATCCACCCTTGTCTACTCGCAACAAATGTACACGTCCTATATCGGGTGCAAAAATATCAACTAATTTAGCTAACTCTGGAATCTTATGATAAACTTCTGTTGGTGTAGTAAAATTCTCTTCCTTCATCTCAATGTCGTGGTAACGTTGCATATATCCAAAACTATTTAAGTGATAGTTATCCATTACATCACCGGTGTGACTTGTAATAGGTAATCCCCAGCGATTGTTTACTGTATCTTTCTTAACATTGTATGGACACCAGTTATCATTAAACTGTTGTAATTGGTCTTTGACTTCATGTTCATTAATATACAAATTCATCTTAGCATAGCTGCCAAGATTACATAGGCTAGACCATAATGCATGTCGTTCAAGTTCTTCTGTTGTCATAAGTTTTTCAATTCTGGAAATGTTTCTCTAAAGTTTGTCCCGCGTGTTCTATCAGTGACTTCTAAGTATTCAAGTGTTTGTGGAAGTTTATAACTCCAATCTTCTGCTTGGATATAATTAATCATTCCCATCCATCGACGGCGACCATATATATCGTTATCAAACTGTTCGCTTTCGTGATTGTCTAAAAACTGTGTTAGGTTCTTAACTGCAATATCTTTAAACTCTTTGGGTAATACACGCATATTCAGATAGCTTGGATAACATACTAGATGCATACCGGTAACTCCACCTGATCCTTCACTCATGTGAATTTTTTTATAGTTCTGATTGAGTTTCCATAGTGCTAGTTCATTCATTGTTGTGATATTTAATATCTGCACTGCACATGCAATATTAACAATAACATGATTTGGAGTTTCATCTAATCGTTTTAAACTGTTTAACATATCAGACCATTTACTAGGATAACGTATATACTCATTTCGTTCAGCCACACTGTCAATGCTGATGTTAAATCTAACTTCTTTGAAGTGATTCCATAATTCAAACAAACGCTCGGGTAATTCTAATCCATTACTGTTGTATCGTAGTATACAGTTCTTAGCGTTATCTGTTTCCACCATAAACTCTAGTATCTTGTAATGTTCAGGTATTAACAATGGCTCACCACCAGCAAAATACAACTCTTTAATATTGCTTGCTTGGTTACGCATAGTTTCTAAGAAAGAACCTTTTTGATACCATGTATAGTCCATAGTTCTTTCCCAGCCCTGGTCATTCTTCAGTTCAAATATTTTGTATTGTGGGTATTGTATTTTCCAATCTTTGATCCAACTGCTACTGTCATGTGGACTGCACATAATACATTTAAGTTGACATAGATTACCCAATCGCAAATCAAAGTAATTGATATTCAATGGTGCAGTACCGTCGGCTTGTGTGTTTGGTATTAATGTATTCAAATCAATACGTTTGTTCCACTCAATCGTTTCCCATTCACGTTTACTTGGGATACCCTGTGCCTCTTCATTATAGCATTTCATACACGATTGTGGTTTTTCACCGTTCATCATCTTCACACGAACATCTTTCATGTAACTACTGTTCCATACTTCTTCCATAGTATGATGACGCAGGTTCATTTTTACACCATCATGTGTTACTAATCCTGCTTCTTTATTTTCATCCTCACCTGAGCCACTAGCATTAGCAGTGGCGCATAGTCGCATGTCCCCGTTGGGTCGTGTAGCGATATGCATCCAGGGTAACGGGCACCATGTTTTACTGAAATTGCTCATTGAATCTATCAAAGCTCCCGCATTGTTTACTGCATTCTTTTAGTGGACTGCAACTCCATGTATCACGTATCTTATTGAAAAATTGACTGTCAAATATTTCTTGTAGTGAATATTTACGCAAACTCATATGCTCGCCAATTTGATCCATATAATCAATGCGACTAAAACTGTTAGGTGGCATCCATTCCATATCTAACCAACAACAAGGAACTACGTTGCCAGTACCACTAACATACATATTGCTTTCTTTCTGCACTTTACAATTGATAATCACATTTCCCGAAGGCTTTGTCATTTCTTTTGTAATGTTCTGACTACGTTCAGTGCTATATAGTTTATAAATTGTCTTACCTGTTTTATCCAGTACCGGTAATGAATCTTCTTTGAATCTGCTTGTGTTTTTGCTATTGAATTCTTTAAAGCCCATATCAATTGATAATTGACGACAACCTTCTACTTGGTGTTTATTATGTTCAAATATTAACATGTCCCATACTGCATTACCGCCGCAATCAATAAAAGTTTTAGCATTACGCATGACATTTTCATAGCTAACTCCCCTGCGATATAAATGATTGGTATCAATTAACCCATCGATTCCAAATCTAATGCTTACATTAAGCATAGCAAGTTGTGTCCAAAAATTACTATTTCTTGCACCACCGTTTGTATTCATACTTAATACAATATTAGGATTAACTTCACGACAATATGCAAATATCTCTACTGTATCTTTTGCAATGATTGGATCTCCCAAGTTACCGCACATGTAGATTCTGTCTAATTGTTTTATAAAATCAACACTAAACCAATTTTTAAACTCATCTATTGTAATTTCAGATTCGGTCATAAAGGGGTTATCTACACCGCCTTGAATATTTCTAGCGCACATTGGACAGCTAGCCTGACATTTTGTTGTTGGTTCTAAATGTATTGTTCTTATATCTTCTATGTTATACAATTTTCTCTCCAATAATCATATATCGTGTATATAGTGGTAGTTCTAACTCAACACTTTCAAATACATTGATATGTGATTGTTCTTTAAAATGTTCTAACGAATTGGCTATGCGTATATGTTCATCAATTTGGTAGTTATTACTTTGTAATACTATTAAACTGTCACTGGGTATGTTGTTCAACCATTGCTCATATTCTTCTTGTGTAATATGCTCACAACTAGTATTAATAATAACATCGGCTTCCGTTATTATACTGCACATATTTGCGGTTATTGCTTTGAAATGTCCGGACATTTCTTCTTTCTTGTTCATTGTGTTAGCAATTTGTTCACAGTGAGGATCAATATCAATACTTCTTATATTCCAAACAGGTATTTTGCTTTGAAATAACATACTAGCTAATACACCTACCCATCCGCCATGTATATCAATATCAACACCTGAATGAATATGCTTGATTAACATGTCGATCAACCATTCTTTGCTTTTAAGTTGTCCACTCCAAAACGCATCTAATGTACGCATTGGATTGTTACTTTGTCTAATTGCTTGCATCCAAAAATGCAAATGTTCAGTATCTATTTTCATAACTTAATCTTAGGTATTTTGCTGTCCGCGCTACTCATACAGCTAGGGGTAGTACATACTTTAGGTCCATCAAAAATAGTAAAGCCTTTATCAAGTGTTCCTAATATTTTATCGTGGCAACTATAACTACGTTTGACTTCATTCTCACGTATCACAATACCTTGATATCCGCTGTTACACATCCATCCATTAAATTTATTAAATCCAAATGCATTAAAACGTTCGGCTTGGTCTAAGTACCAAACTTTATTTTCGTTGTCTATTAGTTTTACTTGCAATACTTCATTTTCATTATTGTATTGGGGAAATCCTGTACGCATCAATTGTAACATATCTTCACTGTATCCGTCAACTACATAACTAGCAGTTGGGTCAGTCTGTGGCTTTAATGTGACATTAATTCCCCGTTCACTGAATCGTTTACATCTGTCATACAAATCCATAAACTGTTCGGGAACCATAACTTGATTTACAGTTACAAACACATTGTTTTCAGTTAAGAATAGTATCTTGTCACCAAATTCTTTTTCATCTGCAAACTCATGATGGAAACTAGCAGTAATACTGCGGCGTCTACTAAATTCAGTTGCTTTCAACCAACGTTCCCACCATTGAATGCCGGGACTTAGATTAGTAGTCATATGGATACTATCGTACAAAGTACGTTCTGCCAACACTAAGAAATGTTTATATGCTGTTGGTTCCCCGCCGCTAAAACTCCAATGAAATCTAGTATAGCCATTATTACTGGCTTGCATTCTGATGTTATCCATTGCTCTGGTATAGATTTCTAGTTCTTGATGATCGGGTGTTTGACTATTAGCATATGGCCAACAGTAACTACATTTGTAGTTACAGAATCGTCCTAATATCCAACTAACAGAAAATAGGTTTTCATCAAGCATGGTTGCTTGACCAAACTTAACAATATTACTCCACGGTATTGTCGTAAAATCTGTCATAGTTTTCTTTCATCCAATCAAAGTCATTGATTTTACGCAATGCTATTAAATCATTTCTATTTTGATATCCGTACATTCTACCTGATATTGCACCCTCAATTGCAAAATCACCAAAAAGTTTATCACGTCCAACACCACACCAAACATCTAATCTTTCTTTTGTCTCATCAGTAACTTGATTATTAATTACTTGACTACTTAGTTTGCAACATTCACGAAATGCACTTCGCCATGTATTGAATGCGTCAGTGTTAAAACGTGTGATGTTACTAATTACCATGATAGGTTCATAATGTTTGCAAATACTGGTTGTCATATCTGGCTTGTCTTTATTCATGCGAATAGTACTTGTTCTTGGTAATAATTTAACACCACCATAACCATATACTAAATCATTGATTGGGTTTTTGCTACGCCAAACTCTCACTACCTCATGATGAAAAAACGGAACAACATAATCAAAGTTAAAATCATTGACTATCTCAGCATCCCCATCAACTATCCAAATATAATCTGTCTCACAAAGTTTAGCTGCCTCAATATGTGCTTGATGTATGCCTCTTACACCATTGATTCTTTTTGCTCTAGGGAATCTTTCACATAGTTTTTTATAGTTGTAATCGCTGTTTGGTTCATAGTAACTAATAAACACAATATCGTATTCATTGCTCAGTGGTTCTTTTAGAAACGATTCGGGACTACGATATACAGGTTTTACAGTTTCTTTATATCGTTTGCTATCATTACCTGACCATACATCTGTTATCTTTGGATGATTGATTAATTTACCTAAACGATTGCATTCTTCTAATACATTAACAGTTGACATTGGATCAAAGATTGTGTTCAAGTAATCAAAATTTTCTATGTTAGTGTAATCAAATTTGTTAATGACCGTCATGTACACACCCAATCTAGCACCATAAATTGCCCATATTCCATTATCAACGTCTTGTCCTATATGAGTCCAATTCCATAGTCTGTCAAAGTTTCGCCAATCAATGTCATCAAGTTCACATATAATACCTTTATTGTTCAAGCACAATTTGACACCATCACGGAACCCTGCTCTCCATGCTTGTTTTGGGCTACTGTTAATCACAACTGTGCTACCCAAACGATTTAGTTGATGGTACTTTTCTAAGTGAAAATCTACTTTGGTTTCAATTCTATCACTATTTTCATGTGTACGCATGTTCCTTATTAGGTCAACAGGCCATATCTTAATCCCACCGTTTCCGTATTGTGTGCCGTTGATACAGTTTTTTCCACTGAAACTTAAAACAGAAATACTCAAATCTACGTCATCATTCAATTCAATTGTGTTTTGGAAGAAGTCATCATTGACATAGTTGTCACCATCGACTATAATCACGTTTTTAGTTAGTGATATCTCTGCAACTTTTTTATGAGCAGTATCAGAACCCTTAACACCGTGAACCCTAAGACAATCAGGCTTTAATTTCAATAAATGTTGAAAGTTTTCGTCACAATTGGGTTCATCGTAGCTAAGAAAGACTACTGAATATTCGTTGGGATTAAAAATCATCAGATATTTAATGATTTTTAATTCTCCCGAAATATTTGATTATGTTGCAGAAATGATATATACTATCTTTAATCAGGAGACACACATGCCATTTGATAAAGTATCAAACACATTAAAGAATTTAGAAAGCGCACTTGCCGGTGAGTCAATGGCTCACATCAAGTATCGTTATTTTGCTAAGATTGCCCGTGAAGAAGGTCATGAAGAAATTGCAAAGCATTTTGAACATACCGCGGATCAGGAAATCTTACACGCTTGGGGACATTTAGAATTGCTAATGGGTAATCTAACTACAAAGAAATGCTTGGAGAAAGCTATTGAGGGTGAAACGTATGAGTTCACTACAATGTATCCAGGCTTTGAAGAAGATGCTAAGGCAGAAAATAACCAAATTGCATTGAATGAGTTTAGAACCCAGATTATTGAAAGTTCTGCACATGCTGACCAGTTTAAAACTTTATTGGCTAAAGCAGAAAAACGATTTGCGGCATTAAAGAGAGTTGAAGAACGTCATGCGTCAGCTTATCAAGACAAACTAGATTCAGTTACCTTCCCGGTAATCTAATAAGGAGACTATAATGGAACATGTATGCATTGTTTGTGGTCACGTCCACAATGAAGAAACAGAAGGTGTATGGGATGAATTGCCAGAATCACACACTTGCCCCGAATGCGGAGTGGGTAAAGAAGATTACGAAACAATTTGACAAAAAACACAAAATAAAGTATAATAATTGAAACCAGGACTAAATAAAGACATGATGAATAAAACTTGTAACACGCTGAAACATATGGGACTATGGACAAGAGTATCCTTAGCCTCAGTAACACCAGCGTATCCTACAATTATTCGTGGCTCTTTTGATAGTAATAATGAACAAAGGTCCCGGGGAACGGAATAACAAGTTAGCATCATAACAAATTATTTTAACCCCTGGGAAACTCAAAAGTCTCAGGGGTTTTGCTTTATGTAGCGTAAAAACAACATGAAAGGATTTGACAGTAAATGGATAGTCGTATAGAATACAGGAATAGTAACAAAACGGATGAAGGTGCGAAACAGTATCTAACCCCAGAAGATGTCAAGAAATTGATTTTAGAAAAGTTAGAAAGGCTGAAACATCAGTCCGAAGCTAGTAAGAAATTACTAACTTGAAAGTGTAGATAGGCAACGAGGGCCGGACAGCATCACTATAAAAATGCAACAAACGGGCGGACAGTATACATGAAATTCATGGCAAAAACGTGAAAAGTAAGACTACTGGGTAGGGTATCAACCCTATCATAGTATCGAAAGATGCTATTCTAAAACACATTTCCGACAGTAGGCGGAACTCTTGCAGGATATGTCCATTCGGGTGAATGTGTTTTAGAATAGCAGTAATTAATCTGTAACGGATTTGTCTATAAATAGTATCAAGGGAGTACAACATGGCTGTTTTAGCACTAGATATCTCGGGTGTTCCCCGGCAGTGGATATCATATGATGACGCAATTACCTACCATGCAAAGAATTCTATTGCATGGGCACTAGGGGAAGTTGTGGCTAAGTATCGTGGTGGTATTCAAAATGACGGCGAAATGAGTTACCTAGAAACTACCAGCATCATTGCTGTTAAAGGTCATGGTTTCAATCCACACAAACATGCACATGTTGCACTAAGTAACCGTACACTATTCGGTCGTGACCGTTATGTATGTGCTTACTGCGGTGGACTTTTCCCTAACTACAACAACCTAAGTCGTGACCACATTGTTCCAAAGAGCAAGGGTGGTGAAAACAGTTGGATGAATGTAGTTACCGCCTGTAAAGATTGTAACGCAAAGAAGGGTCACAAACTATTAAAAGAATGTGGTCTAGAATTGTTGTATGTCCCTTACGCACCTAATCACTATGAAAATATGATTCTACAGAATCGTACAATTCGTGCGGATCAAATGGATTACTTACTTGCAGGTGTTCCAAAGCATAGTAGGATATTGCTGTCTTAATCTATATCATAGCTTGACATAAAACTCAAGCTGTGATATACTACGTTTTTACCCGGCGTTAGTATAATGGATAATACAGCGGTCTTCTACACCGTGAATGTGAGTTCGATTCTTGCACGCCGGACCAAAAAATTGGAGATGTAGGAAAATTGGTAACCCCAGTGGACTGTAAATCCGCCGCCCCTGGCACTGCTGGTTCGACTCCAGCCGTCTCCACCAAAACGTTTGACATTTAGTGAAAGTGATAATATAATTTGCGTTAGTTAGTTAATTGCCCCGATGGTGGAATTGGTAGACACGCTGGTCTTAGAAGCCAGTGCGAGAGCGTGACGGTTCGAGTCCGTCTTGGGGCACCATATAAAAACATACTGTATTGACAGAGTAGCGAGGTCTGTCTTAAAGGTAGCTCCTATCAGTGTGTTCTTATATGGGGGTGTAGCTCACCAGGGAGAGCGGCTGCTTTGCAAGCAGTAGGTAGCGGGTTCGAGTCCTGTCACCTCCACCAACAAACAAAAGTACTACAATTCTGTAGTGAAAATACAACACGAAAAGGTTTACATCAAATACGTTTGGTGCTATACTATGTTTAATGAGTTGAGAGATTGATTCAGGTTGTTTCAAAAAGCAAGACACGCTAGCAATAGCAAAAAGTCAAGCAGGAAACATTAAATGAGTTTGTGACTCAGCCTAAACTACTCTGAGACCGCCGAGAAACGGTGGTACCACAAGAGACCCATGTCAACATGGGTCCTCGGAGTATAAAGCAGAGGGAGAAATCCCCGAGGCTGGCAGTTGAAAAATTACTGCCACAGTAATATTTAACCAACGCAGTCGATTGAGACTAGTTGTAATGTTCGTTAAAATTTTAATTTTTCGTATAGCCCTATTAAGTTTAGGGTACTATATGTAAACACATTAGGGTTACCTAGTCCGTTAGGGGTGAACGAAGGTTGATACGAACCGGATACCCATGAAGCAGGAGGGTTCTAGAGTATGACGAGACACCATCGAGTCAAAGGGCAAGAACTATCAAACTCCAGGGAGGCGACGGAACAACTAGGCACGTAATGAGGTCTTGACGCAAGTTGGTGATGAGTGTCAAGAACTCCCCTAATGTATTTTCATATAGTATGCACGGTTCGTCTATCGGTTTAGGACACTAGCCTTTCACGTTAGTAAGACGGGTTCGATTCCCGTACCGTGTACCAAATATGCACCGCTAGCTCAGTCTGGCCTAAGGCGCCGCCCTGTCACGGCGGAGATCACGGGTTCGAATCCCGTGCGGTGCGCCAAGTTAAGGATAGTTGCCCGAGTGGTTAAGGGAGCGGTTTGCTAAACCGTCGTTGCGAAAGTGGCGCATAGGTTCGAATCCTATACTATCCGCCAAGTTTGAGAGGCATATCGCCTGGATACTTCCCTCGCAAGAGGCACTAGATCCTGCAACTTGTCTCTCTCCCAAACGTTCCGCTTAGTTCGCGGATACTGTGACCCGCAGGATGAGAAGTGAGGTGACTCTCAAGGGTGGTAGTCTTCTTACCGAAAGGCCGCTAGCAATGCGAAAACGGTCCCTGTCGGGAAGCGGGTGGAGGCCATGGGTACGCAAGTAACTATGGTATAATTACCGCCGAGGGATGCAGAGCAATTAATTCATGCAACGGTGGCAGAGCGGCCCAATGCACGGGATTGCAAATCCTGAAAACCGCGTGTTCAAATCACGCCCGTTGCTCCAAATTTTTAAACAAAAGGAAATGACATGAAACGTTCAAGTAAACGTTAGTGTCATCTTTAGACTTCCATGTATGGTCTAGGGATGGCACGTAAAAGAAAATCTAATACGTACTATCCCTTCGAGGTGTTATGGTAGCATACTCGGCTCTTACCCGATGAGGCGTCAGTTCGACTCTGACTGAAGGGACCAATTCATGGAAGCATAACTCAATGGCTAGAGTACCCGGCTTTTAACCGGATAGTTGTGGGTTCGAGTCCCACTGCTTCTACCATATAAAAACACACTGGTCTACCGCCACCGAGAGGTAGTTAAAGACAATGACAAGCAACAGCCAGCGTGTTTCTATATGGTAAATTTAACTGGGATTATTGTCAGTCAGGTCAGACGGCTCGCCTTGGAAGTGAGAGGTCGCAAGTTCGAATCTTGCATCCCAGACCAGTTTTAGGATGCGTCCAGCAAATAAAAAAATTAGACTTTTAATCTAAAAATAAGCATCCTGTTTTATTATGATGGCGTGTAGTGTAATGGTAACACCACAGACTTTGACTCTGTTATTCTAGGTTCGAGCCCTAGCACGCCTGCCAGACATTGGGGTTCTCATATAATGGGATTATGCTAGCCTTGCAAGTTAGTCATTGGGGTTCGATTCCCCAGTTCTCCACCAAGTTAAGGATACATACTTTAGGATAGCAACAGCAAACAAATCCAATTTCACTTTTAATGAAAAAAAGATGCTATCCTGTTTTATAATGCGACCTTAGCTCAGTTGGATAGAGCACTAGGCTACGAACTTAGGGGTCAGGAGTTCGAATCTCTTAGGTCGCACCAATTAGCTGATGTGGCACAGTAGGTAGCGCACATTCTTGGTAAGAATGAGGTCACCAGTTCGATCCTGGTCATCAGCACCAATTGGGATGTGGTATGAGTGGTTTAGTCACTATCTTGACATGATAGACAACGTAGGTTCGATTCCTATCATCCCAACCAAAGATTATATGGAGTTACTAGTGTAGAGGTTCGCACCCTAGTCTGTGAAACTGGTAGTACGGGATCGTTCCCCGTGTAACTCCCCAAACAATGCCAAGATAGCTCATCAGGTAG
>Ga0209189_1000132_pt1 | contig 63578 bp, 34 predicted proteins | sample C_130820_EF_Meta_FD_187308 | JGI IMG/M metagenome (GOLD analysis project Ga0209189, IMG submission 187308) | Freshwater microbial communities from Lake Croche, Canada to study carbon cycling - C_130820_EF_MetaG (SPAdes) (version 3) | ecosystem: Environmental > Aquatic > Freshwater > Lake...
GATGGATTCCCTGAACCTGTGTTGGCGGGGAATGGCCGGTGCAGGCAAACATAAACAACTTAATCAGCATCTTAAACGCGTGGCGGATCTTCGCGGGCTCCCCTTTACTCTTACTATGCGCTCTATAACGGGTTCCGGTGGTGGAGAGGCGACCGAGGGCGACGATGAAGCCGCCGATGCAGAAACGGGACAGATCCAGTATGAGACATCCAGCGTTCATATTGGATTTGATGTTGCCAGAATGTCAATGCAGGATAAGCAGGTACTTCGTCCTGTTCTCTTGAACTTTGGCCAGGGGAGTCAGGTTCTCGCTGGAAACCAGGGGCGCGGCGCACGCATTCTTGTCCTTTATCACGCACACCTTCTCAGTTCAGAGTCTGTTCTACTCTTACAGGCCTGTTTAGAGCAGAATGAGGGCGATGTCTCTATCTGGCTCACCTCAGAAATGCCAGTACCGCATCGTATTCGTGATTGGTTTGTAGAGCTTCCTGTAAAGGGTGATGACAATGGACTGAATGCCTTCCAGACAACGGTTGAGACCCCTGTTGTAGCGAGCTGGCAGCTAATCTTCAATAATCTTTTGCAAAAGTGGATCAATAGCCCTGAACCGACTATTGAGAGTATCAAGGAGGTCAAGGCCTTTATTTATGAACTTCTCATGCGAAATCTACGCTGGGTCGAGGCCACCCACTTTTTACTCGATGTCATTCTCGTTCATAAGGGTATGACTCCAGAACAGCGGGAAAAATGCTTAAATGCTCTTGCAAACTGCGAGGCCACTGCCGGCGGCTATACGATTCCATCATATCGTATTCCGATTCTTTGGGAGAGCCTTTTTATTCAATTCCGAACGATTCTTGCCAAACAAATCCAGCCTAAATTAGGGAATGCCAGTACCACTGGTACTAAACACACTGTGCGAAAGCTCCGCAATAATACAAAAGCTCCCGCCAATCCAGTGGAGGGCGGCAAATCCAACTGAGGCCGAGATGGGGCTTCTAAAAAAAGAATGTGAAACTGATTCGCCCTTTGATCCGCTAAAGCTACGTCTCAGTTGCTGGTGGCAGTATATGTCTGGCAAATATAAGCTAAAATGCAGCGAATGTGATCTTGCGAAGGTGATTTCTATAGTACCTGCAAATATTGAACCGCCACTCGAAGACTGGGGCCGTATCTTTCAGTGGCTGGGACCGGCCCCGCAAGGACGCTGGACGATTTATTGGATTGGATCCAAAAAAAAGAGGGAATTTCCTATGAAGGGTAAGCCGCTTGATCCGTCTCATGTGAATGGTGGTTATACGGTCCCCTGTAGCGCACATGGAGTTTTTATTTATAGACTAGAGGAGGCCACGCGTGTTTTAATTCATGAACTGCTTCATGCGGCCTGTCTAGATCCTCCGCATGCAACCCTGCCAGTTCGTGAAGCCACCATAGAGGCATGGGCTGAGCTCTTTTTAGTCGCACACAGATCCCGTGGAAAGATTCCTGCGGCGGCGAGTCTCTGGAAACTACAGAGTCAATGGATAGCTGATACGAATCATAAGGCGCTCACACATAATAATGTGAAAGGACCTGATGATTATGCCTGGAGATATTTGAATGGGCGGGCGGGTATATTCAAAAGTCTTGGTATTGAACTGCCAAATCCCCGCGAACTGCCTTTGAAGGCTTCGTCGCGATTTACACACCCCTCATTAGACTAAATTTAAAGGCCTCGCACCGCAAGAGGATATATAGATTATATATTAATGGGTGTTAAAGGCCTATACAGTTATTTAAAACACTATAGAAACTACATAGATCCTCGCCAGGCTGCTCCAAAACGCATTGGCATTGATGCAATGTCTCTCTTATATCGCTTCAAAGGTGATACAAAGGAGATCTTTAATCTTCTTTCGGAACTGAAAAATGTAGGCCACAAACTCTTCTTTGTCTTTGATGGTAAGCCGCCGGCTGAGAAGGAGCGCGAGGTTCAGAATCGAAAGGATCAGAAGACGGCAGCTGGGGCGAAGGCTGAGTCGATTAAGAGCTTTCTAGGGAGTGAGGCGGGAGACAAGATTGATGCGGCCACACGCAATCTCCTAGAGTATTCTTTGGAGCGTTGTACTAACCAGAGCTGGCATATGACGCGAGATAGTCGACGGGCATTTCAGGATGAGCTCTGGAATCATTCGATTCCATATGTGAAATCGCTATCTGAGGCGGATGATGTCCTTATTGACCTCTCGGCTGCTGGAAAGATTGATATTGTTCTTACAACTGATATGGACTATATTCTTGCGGGTACGGGGACTCTTTGGATTCCCACGAAAAAGGATACCTTCTTCTTCGAGGAGATACAACTGACAGATGTTCTCACTGGAGAGGGTCTTACACAGGCGGCACTGCTTGATGCAGGGCTACTATGTGGCACAGAGGAGCGAGCGGCGGCGAAGGGTATTCCATGCGATAAGGCGTTTACCTATATGCGATATTATGGTTCAATTGAGGCTGTATTAAATGGAAATGTGCGCGATCTTGAAATACGGCAGATGTTTCCTGATGCAGAGGCAGTTGAGTCTGCACGGGCGACTTGTCGACCGGCGGAGGCCTATGCACGCATGCGCCCAGATCATTTGGAACGGGTGAAGGAGTTTCTCGATAGTCTCTAGAGGGTAATGTTCCGCTGGTCGATACTATTTTTATTTATAGGGGTTTCAGGAGTCCTGCTGTGGCTTTCACAGGTTCGAGAGGGTTTTGCATACAGAAAAAATCCGTGTGAGGAATTCAAAAGCTGTAAGACTTGCGCGAATGCCGCGGCCTGTGGATGGTGTTCGGATCTGAAGGTCTGTCAACCGATGGCTCAGGATGGATTTCCAATTCGCACGGCAGATTCGAGCATGGGTGAGGTTGTAACTGATTCGCCGTATCTTGAGGAGCCGCGCACGATCAAGGATATTGAAAAAACTGCTCCTGCAAGCCGCATCCATATTTGTAATCCTTTTGGGTTCGTGACGAATCCTGATGTTTGCGAGAACTATGATTAATTAAGTACTAGCTGTTACCGTTACCAAAATATGATATTCTACAAGAGTATCATATTAAGGTGATATTTTTTGATCACCGACCTTTGTAGGGATCGAACCTACGACTTCCCGGTTAACAGCCGAGTGCTCTAACCAACTGAGCTAAAAGGTCATTAGGGACAGTTATTCACTGCCCTATTTATTTGTAATTAGTGTATCTTTAGGCGGCAGTCACTCAACCCGAAGTGTTAGATAATATTTAATTTGACTATACAGTCCTTCATTCTCTTCATCATACTCGAAAAAGGTCCACCACTGGTGTGTACCAATACTCTTATACGAAAAACTGCATTCTGTGAAATAATCATGTGAAAACTTTGCACCAATTTCCTTTATCCCATTTGATATAAAGTTATCCTGCATCGGATAATTAATTCCTACAAAGTCATCTAAGGCACATATTTGCTTTATTGCGGATGTTTTTCTATATGAGAGGCCACCCCCGCCGGCCTCTAATGATAACCAGGGCCAGGCAGATGCTACATAATCAAACTTATATATTGAATCTGGAATCGGCCGCTGTAAATAACAGTCTGTTTCCATCATTAATATATGTTCTTCTGTGAATAAATCCCAGAAGGATTTCATCTTTAATAGATTATTGTACTCTATCTTTCCTTGTTCTGGTGTACCAATTGTTTGAAAGGTGAGATGATAATGAATATTGGCGTCCTGCTTCTTACAAATGAGTCTAACAAACTCTAGATTTGCTTCGCTACAAAATATATGAATTGTATAACCTCTAGCAAAATATGCAGCACATTGAAGAACAAACTCCAGATTTGGATGGCAGCGGCGTTCTACAATAACAATCGCCTTATCTGATTTGAATGGTATTGTGTCTGTTTTATTCCAGAAATTCTGTAATTGATTACCATATAGATCTCTTAATGAATTAAATATAAAGGTGTCTAAATTTACTCTTTTATAATGTAAGTAATCATCTTTTGTTTTAAAGCCTGTTTGGCTCAGGGCGATTGATTTATAGACCTTGAGTATTTTTTGTACTTCTATATCGAGTTTATCCTCGAGATCCATATGGGGAATATTAGATTTATTAGATATTGTTTGAGCCGCGTCGAAAAAAATACGGGGAATGGGACTCGAACCCATGCGGCTTGCGCCAGACGCTATCGCATAAGACTTATTTTCATCTTAAGGCGTCCTCCTTAACCAACTCGGACATCCCCGTTGATGGCCTTTTTGGAAAAGGCCCCAAAAACTATATTTTATTGGGGTCTTTTCTCTTTTTTAGTTTTTGCTGAGCTTTTTCTAAAAGCTCTTTTTGCTGAGCTCTTTTCTAAAAGCTCTTTACGCCTTCGTGGCCGCCGGCGCCGCCTTGACATAGTGGTGGTTGAGGTACTTCTGGAGGTTGAAGTACGTGAGCTCAACACCCTCAGGGACGGCGAGAAGCTTCTTGAGCGCCGCGTTGGGCTTGATGGCGTGCTTGTCCTTGAGGTTGTTCTCCTTGACATAGACATTCACGGCCTTCGTGACCTCCGAGCGCGACATGAGCGTGCCAGCCGCCTTCGAGAGGAACTTGCAGAGCTCATCCGTGATCTGGACGGGGCGCTCGAAGATAGAGGGGACGCGGGGCTTCGCCTCAGCGCCCTCCTCAACCTTGACGCGGCGCTTGCGCTTACGGGCATCCTTGATCTCGCGGTGGACGCGGCGGTCAAGGCGCTTGACCTGGCCGAGAAGCGAGGTCGCCGTCTCACGGAGCGTCGTGAGCGAGGCCGTAAGAACCTTGAGGTCCTCCTCAAGCGTCGTGAGGGGCGTGGCAGGCGCCGCGGCGGCAACCTGCTCGACAGGCGTCGCGGCAACAACGACAGGCGCCGCGGCGGCCTTGGGGGCCTTCGCGGCCTTCGCGGGCTTGGCGGCGGGCGCCTCAACAGGGGCGGGGACAGCCGTAACTACAACCTCCGTCTTCTTGGCGACCTTCTTAGCAGGGGCGGCAGACTTGGCGGGGGCAGCAGAGCTCATTATACCGGAGGCTGAGGAAGTATTAGAAGACATTTTCCGCGTTCTACCTGATTTACATGACGGTTGGTCGTCAATTTTTATCCGGGGGGACGAGCAAATTTTTATTTTATTCACTCGTAATACTTTTATTTTTTGAAAAAAATGGACCGTAGTCATTAAAGATGAGCTAACTTTTTAAAAGGACATTTACAATGATTTATTAGGTTATTACTCTTTCCGGCCTCTAAAATAGAATGGAGGATTCTATGCCCCCCTCTCCTGGATCACTTGTGCGGAAATGTGCCAATATCAAAAGTCGTAAGGTTTCTGACATGCAATGTAATATTAATGCTACACACGGAGATTATTGTACGAGACATTGGAAACACCCCCATAAATTCGTAGAGAAAACTAATACCGTGTATATTAATATTCCAAATCGTAAGGAACTTAAGGCTATTTGTATGATCCAGAGAGTGTGGCGTAGAATTTCTCCATTCTTACATGTTAAAGCTCAAGGAATTGGGTATTATCAGAGAGACAAAAGTGTAAATGAAACCGAAGTTTTTAGCCTAGAGCCAGTCAATCAGATACCCACACTATACTATTTTAGTTACGCAGATTCATCTAAAAACCTTTGGTCCTTTGATATTCGGTCACTAGGGCAAATAATTTCATTTGGTGATATCAAAAAGAATCCCTATACGAGAGAATGCTTCACACCATCTATATTAACGCGTATTCGTAATCGTCTTACATGGTTACGAAAGCGTAAATACTCTGTTATATATCCTATTGGCGTTGATTTAACACAGGATCAACTCTGGTCGCAAAAGGTCCTCGATTTCTTTATGAAAATAGAGTCCTTTGGATACTATGTATCTTGTGAATGGTTTACAAAAATGACAGTTGAAGATCATAAAAAGTTTTACAAAACACTTTATGAACTTTGGAATTATCGCCTTGGACTTACAACACAGGATCGGCTGCGAATCGCGCCTGGACCCAAGCCACTTTTTAAATATATACCTGATGAACTTGATAGGCATCGGGCACATACGATACAATGGTGGGAAAGACTGAATCTTTCTTTAATAGAGGCGCTTCTCACGCGTTCTTCCGATAAGGAGCAGCAGAAACTGGGAGCCACTTATTGTGTAATGGGACTTGTCGGATGCGTGAGCGCGGCTGCAGAGAGTTTCCCTTGGATGGCTGATCTGTTTTAACGGCGCTGTTACGAAGGGTAAATATTCTGATTAAATTTGCAATACTTTCCATTAAACTTAATTGGTGGAAAGTACTGTACGAATCCGGGAACTCTGCACTGAGGAGCAGTGTATGGTCCTGTGTACACCCCCTGTACGAAGGCTCCTGAAAGATCCTGCTGAGCGAAAGGAACCTTTCCACGATCATAGGCCGGCGCAGTTATCACATTTTGTTGTATCGGCGATGAGCTTAGTGTGTCAGTGTATACTGCACCGTATTGGGCGTTTTCTAGAACTGCTGAATAGTCCTTATTCGTTCCATTTCCTTTGTATGTAACATTGCATGATTCACCATCGACTGACTTATTACCAGCTACAAGCTGTGGAACTTCTATGCTCGATGCCTGCGCCTTACGGATAAATGTCAACTCACTTGAATCACGCACCTTTGATCGCGATATATACTTTGTTTGCTCCTTTAAAAGATAGTTTAGGCGTTCGCTTTGTAGCATTGCCATATTCCCTACTAGATCAAAGGAAATGCGTCAAGGCGGCGTCCCCCCCCAGAATAAAATTTGACACCGCCGCCGCGCCTCTATGTCACTAGAACCGAAATGTCTTCTGTTGTTTCCCCTGCCTCTTTCAGTGCTTCCAAGGTCACGCTCAGCCAGCTCAAGCTCCTTGAGTCTGGTGGTAAGCAGGCGTATGTGAACTATGATGGTCGTCCTCTCGTTATGCAGGTTGGCTCTCTGGAGACGCCCTTTGGCCTGTCTGTCTATGACAAGGCTACGCCCCCGAAGTACACGGTCGATCTCAAGCTCCAGGGCTATGACGATGCAACGAACAACCCCAAGACGGCGGCGGTCTATAATGCCATGAACGCACTTGACGAGCACCTCATTCAGCAGGCGGTCAAGAACAGCCGTCAGTGGTTCAAGGCCGACATGAACCTTGACATGGCTCGCATGCTCTATACGCCCTCGGTTCGTTTCGCGAAGGATGCCGATGGTAATGTTAAGCCTTACCCGCCGACGCTCAAGATTCAGCTGCGCCAGCGTGATGGCAAGTTCGAGACGGCTGTATATGATGACAAGAAGCGCCCGCTGACGGACATCCCTCTTGAGGACATCCTCGTCAAGAAGGCTTTCCTGACGGTCCTCATCCAGTGCACGGGTGTCTGGATCGCGGGTGGCAAGTTTGGCCTCAGCTGGAAGGCGATCCAGATCCGTGCGGATAAGGTTCCTGATAGCATCCGCGGCTTCGCCTTCCTTGATGATGGTGAGGCGGAGGAGGCAGCGAAGCCTGCTGCCAAGCCCGTGGCGGCGGCGACGAAGCCTGCCCCTGCAAATCAGTTTGAGCTGCTTGATGATGAGGATGAGGTTGATGACGAGGAGGCCCTGGCTCCTCCCGCGAAGAAGCCTGTCGCGTCGGTCGTTCAGCCTATGGAGGAGGATGACGATGGCGAGGCTGACGATGTAGCTCCTGCGCCGGTCCCTGTAAAGAAGACGGTTACGAAGAAGGTTGTCGTCAAGAACGCCGCCGCGTCCGCGAAGAAGTAATGGAGTTAGGCATTCGCTTTAATAGTCAGCGAGTATGCTTATGCACTCGCTTTAATAGTCAGCGAGTATGCTTAGGCACTCGCTTTAATAGTCAGCGAGTATGCTTAGGCACTCGCTTTAACCAATACTCTTTGGTATAAGATTTACGATCAAAACATATAAAATAAAAATGATAGTCGCCGATACATAAATAAAGCCTTGAACTATACAAAATATCTTTGCAGTTTCAATAGCCTGTTGAGCCGCTGTATTTTCACTTCGAGCCGTTGCCGGTGCCGCGGCAGGCTGCAATAAACCAGATTCAAGGTCGCTCATTATTTTAATTTAAATATTTATCTTTAACCCATTATTATTTTAAGGTCTAAAGTATCTTTTTAAAGAATTTTACAGATGATAAATGTGTCATACAGTTTTTTAAATGAACTTCCACAAATGGGGCATTTAAGAACAAAGGTACTAAATGCATCACATAATAATATTCGTAATTTGTGGATCGGTGAGATGCCAGCCGATGTTGAAGAGGTCGATCTTAATTCAAATGATATTCGAACAGATGGCCTCTTAGTTAATTGGCCCGATAGTATACAGCGGCTAAATTTGAGTTTCAATCCGGTTTTCTCTCTCGATCAGATTGATTCTTGGCCGAACAGACTCATCTCTCTTAATCTTTCTAATACGGCACTTCGTGGTGTGTTTAATAGTGCCTTTCTTCCAGAGACACTTCAAAGTCTGAATCTTTCTAATACTAATATTTCAAGAATTTATAGGTTTCCAGCAGGTCTCAAGGAATTCATAGCAATAAAAACAGATCTGAGAATTCTACCAGAAGTCTGCATCTCAATTGAGAAATTGGTGGTATCGGAATCTTTTTTAATGAATTGGGGAATTCCAATTCACTGGGGAAAGTTTCTCAAACACCTTGATCTCAATAATAATTTACTCCGAGAGGTTCCACGTAATTTGCCAGAGGGTTTAGAATTTATGAACCTCTCTGGTAATTCAATTCAGCGAATTACAGAGATCTTTCCAAAATCCCTGGAGATGCTTCATCTTAACTCGAACAGAATTCTAGAAATTCCTGCAGATCTTCTTGAATCTAAAAAACTGAAATTCACAATTCGAAACAACTGCCTTCTTAAACCAGCAATGACAACAACCTGTTTAACAGACTCTTGTCAATGGATCGGGAATAAATATGTAATTTCAGCAAAGTTGATAGGAAGTTTCTGGCGCCGAATATGTTTAAAACAGCTGATTCGTATTATTAGCCGTACTGGGCGTTTAAAGTCTGAACTTCTGACTGTAGCAATGCACCCAAGTCGTTCAGGATTCTTTGAAGATATAAGTAAGGAATGGTGTCCTTATCAATTTCCAGTGGCGCATCCGCAGCTGCCTGGTGCACCCTTGCCTCCAAAGATATAGACGCCGGCCGTCTCATTGGAGCAATAGCAACCACCCATGTTGCGTTGAGGAATTATACGCGCCAGTTGAACTGTATTCTGCTCGCGGCGTACCGTCGTTCCAGCGTTCTGCTGGGCCTGGAGAGTATTCGCGTAGCCATAAAGAGCCATGGCCGCACGGGCGCGAGTAAGTTCGGATGCATCACGATTTGCTACAGGCATTTCTAGTGATTCATGAGATAAAATACCGCCATTTACTTAATTTCAGTACATGGCTCTGATGGCTAGTACTGGCTTGGGAAATATGGTTTGTTCGGTAGAGGACACTTCGTAGATGACTTCGGTAGATTGGCATTTCTATCAAGTAAGGGTACAGGAGGACAGGCCGGAAGCACTACACGCGGTTGATACTCTACGAAGCGTGTTAAAGGGTTGAGCGGATCTGTACCGCTTTGTATTGTGTCAGAGATGAGCTTCTGGATTCTAGATGATTCGAGGCCAACAGATGTTCCCTGGATATTTACGAGTTTGTGAGTTACAATATACGCTAAATTATCACTTTCGAGAGGTGTTGTGTTTTGCATATTTCCAGATGGGTCAGGATAACAGGAGGGGCCACAGGGTTTACTTATAGCCTTTGCGTATTTTATGGAGGCCTGAATTGATGCTTGGCGCATGCGTGATAGTAATTGTGATATACGGTTACTCTCGCTCATTACTAGGCACTTTTTAGAAAAAAGCTCAGCAAAAAAGCATTAGAGATATCGAGTTTTTTGGCACGCTTTTTTCTAAAAAGCGTAAAGCGTTAAAAAGCGTCTAGAGATATCGAGTTTTTTGGCACGCTTTTTTCAAAAAAGCGTAAAGCGTCTAGATCATCTTAATCTCATCCCTCGCCTTCTTAACACGAAACGCCTTCTCGCGCATTAAAGTTGAAAACCCCTTCTGATATCCGCGACAGCTCAAAGGAAAGGCTGGAATATTCGGATCCTTATATCTACGATTTTCCTCGGCCAACTCAATGAATTGAGATATCTTATGATCGATACCGGGTATAAGCTGCTTTAACCGTTTCGTAAAGATAGAAATAGCATAATATGTTGTTATCAGTGTATCAAGTGACGCTAGAGCAATACTTCTTCCATCTTGAAGTGGGAAATTCAAATACGCATGGCAGGCAGACTCTTCTAATATGAAAGCAATCGGTACATCATTGTATCTCACCTCAACATGCTGTGGTAGAATTTCACCACGAGCATTGTGAAGATATAATTTACATTTTGCAGATCCACCTAGAAGCTTCTGCATATGTTTCGCATCCGACTTTACATCTGCCGAGATAAATCCAATTACACCAGGGTTATCGTATAATTTGAATTTCGGAGTCGAGCTGCGAATAACTCTTCTATAGTAATTATCAAGTGCTCCTGATATTATAATTCGTTGATTATCAATACAATAATTATAAACTCCATCCCAGATCTCTTTCTGGACTGTCTGGTGTTTCGATCTTTGCGTAGTACGTCTAGCTCTAGCAGCCTTTGGTGGGAACACTCCATTGATAAGCTGTAGGCGTTCATACACCTTCTCCCATCTATCAACCTGACCCTTCGGGCGGCTAATTTCTAGATACATCATCATTCGAAGTATGTCGGGATCAGTGTAGTACATTCCATCTCGTTTTACTGCACGCTTTAGAAAGGTATCATAAATTTCCTTTGATATATATGTAATATCGGCAATTGCTATAAAATTCACAAGAATCTTATGAGTACCCTCATGTACTCCTACACGGTGATAGACATCTCTGAATTTCTTCTCGTGTAACTCCTTTACTAATTCATGGATATCTGTAGTAATATCAGGCGTAAAAAAATCATAATCAGGTAGATCAGTCTCAGGATTATAGAATCGCTTTTCTTTTGGCAATATAGCATTCATTGCCGTACCACCATAACAGACTCTGCGCTTTCGTATTATGAACTGTTTAACTGTATCAAGCGCACCAGTTAACTCAGGATTATGTGCCGTTTCATACTTCATGCGTTCTTCCGCAATTTCAACGACAGATTCGAGACGTTCCTTTGCACGCCTTTCAGCTGGAGTAATTTCCTCATTTCTTGACTTATGTATATCTTCTTCCATAAAGGAATCTCTCTATTATTGGCCGCTATTATTTGGAACAACTCCTGACGTATAGGATTGTAGCATCATTTGCTTTAACATATAGAAGGGTAGCGATGACGACCAGAGACTTATTATCTTATTAACGGGCGCAGGATCCATTCCCATTAGATTGAGTGGAACTGCATTCACACCCGTATCATTTAAAAGTGATTTTAGCTCGTCGTAGGTGGGATTTTCCAGCGGAGCAGGCATGGCGATCACAAAGCGATTCTTCCCCTTCATAGCAAAGATGGTCTTCTCAGAATCGGACATGGCTCTTAGTTTGCTATATGGTATAATTACTGCATTTGGAGTGAAACCGGTGGCAATCTGTGTGATTCCAAGTTTGTCTGAAGGATCATCTAGATATACACGCATATTCACAAAGGAATCCAAATCGGATATGGGATTCATTGCTCCCCCAGTTGCCTGTGAATTTCTGAAAATGGATGTATCGGCATTTGACAGAAGAATTATAGAATTTGAAATTGATGGTAGGTTAAGTTGTAGAAGCGAACTCTCAGATTTCTGGCGTCTGAAATTATCTGTGGCACTGGTGAGAATGTAGGGCTGAATTGGCTGGAGCGCCTCTGCAACCTTCTTTAAGAATTTGAGGTAGTCTGTTGGTCTTTTTATGGGATCGGGTGTTCTCACAAAATGTAAATAAATAATCACAGGATATTTCGTAGAACGGTAATCAGGATTAAACATATAATTTAAAAGTTCCTGGGCGACTTCCTTGATAGAGGCTCCATTTTTACTGATTAGTTGTCCCATGGAATTTCTATAGAGGAGTGTTGGCACTCCTACCTCGTCAAAAAGTGTAGGATCCTGTGAGCGCTCCAAATAATCTATCTGGAGTGTGAAGAAGGTGGCTCCAGAACGAATCGCTGTTTGAATCCCTGTAGCAGGATCAAAGATTCCGTTTACTTCTGCTGGGCCTATATAGCCAATCTGTTTTATAGAAAGTGGCTGAATATTGACAAGTCGGTATGCAGAGTCTGGTCCAGGCGCCGCACCACTGCCATTTTGGAAGCCTGCTTTTTTACCTATTTTACTCTGTAATCCTATTAATTTGTTGTCTCCAGTTAAATCAGAAAAAGTATCCTTTGGTGCAAGAAAATAGAAAAGTATAGCAATTCCTATACATAATAAAATGAGACATACAAAAATAAATGTAATTTTTGAAAAGTCTGTACGTAATTTTCCATGTACGCCTGACATGAAAACCTTCTCTCCTCCTATTATCGCAGAATATGAATTACGGACTAGTATTGTTAGAATCATTGGAATTGCTACAAGTAAAATTGGCATTTGAGTTAGAGTTGGAGGTTCAAATCCAAGATATGCCCGTTCCGCTTGATACCAATTTATAAAATTATCCAAATAGGGTTGTGGTACAAAAAATAGAGAAAGTTTAAATGCCGAGCTCTCACCCTGTATTCTCAAATACATGTCAGAACCTGCTATTAATCCGCCAAGGGCACCCGCAGCTCCTGATGCCGCGCTTCCTACACTGCTTGCAGCTCCTGACACTGCGCTTCCTACACTACCTAGTCCAAACCCGCCAATCATTACTATATTATTAGATTAAATACTTACTAATAAACTCGGAGCACTGAAGAACTTCAACTGTACCAATGGCACGGGCCTTCTTAACCTTCTCAGATTTATGTGTATCAGATCCGTCGGGGATGACAAGAATGCCTAGCTTGGATGATACAGTAGCTACAATCTGAAAGTGGCTCTTGACGCGCTCCTCGAGTGCCTTATCGCGAAAGCCAGTGAAACAGACTGTCTTAAGATTTGTTGGAGCTGGAGCTGGAGCTGGAGCTTGGAGAGGATAGGGGAGAAAGTGCAGCTCGTTGCGCCGCCAAATCTCGTACTCTGGAAAGATTTCCTGAAAGGTCTCGAAGGATTCCTGAGTCCAGCCCTGAGGTGGTGCGGACGATGGCATTTTTAGCCATTTGGTAATATCTGGCTCGACTAGGAGAAGCGATTTGAGCTTAGTCTCTCCAGTGCTGCGAGGCATCTTATTACTTGCTACGAGAAGCGTCAGCTCGGTGAGCGTGGGACTCAGTAGTTTCGTGCGAAGATTCGCATAGAGAGTCGCACCGGTCTTGGGGCCGAGAACAGTTGCGAGTTCATCTGCAGTCTTCGACCAGAGAATAGAGGGGCTATTGATATCTGCATCGACGAGGGCCTTGCAATTTGCAGGGCCGAGGCCAGGGATATCAATCGTCTTTGCAAATAGGTGAAGCTGAGATGCCTGTTGATCCGTCGACTCACCGACCAGCTTAATATGCGTGGCAGTCTCTGCGGGACCGATCCACTCCCAGCTATAGTTACTAGGCAGTATTGCAGTAGTCGGAATAATAACCTGGTCGAGTGTTGGAATAACATCACCACTGCGACGAATCCTGATCTGGGCGCCTAGCCCAAGGCCCTTATCGACAATCGTGCGAGCATTGTGACCGGTACAGAACTCGATGACAGCCCCGCCAATCTGAACTGGCTTGATGCGAATACGAGGAATGAGATAGCCCTGTGCGGAGGGGGCCCAGAGAACTTCCTCGACAGTTGTGATGGCCGACTGGTCTGAGACGGGCATCTTGAAGGCGACACAGTCCTTTGGAGGCTTTGGTGGAGAGTCAACTAGGGGAGTAATCTTAGACGGCACGGCGTCAATACCGACTACAATACCATCGGTATCATAGGTTCCCCCAGAACGCCGCTCCAGAAAGAACTGTTTGAGATTATCCTCTGTGGGAGTATCCTTTAGAATCCACCAAGGGACCAGAAAGCCATTTGCCTGTAGCCAGGTGAACTGATCTGATCGCTTCATACCGCTCGGACTGATAACCTCATAGGCTAGAAACTTGACCTGCTTGAGGAGAGCAATCTCTGGGGTGCTCTTGTGAACGAGGCCATTGATAACAGTGCGCGCAGGTGTTGTACCGAGACCGACTGCATTCTTTGGAAGGACAAGCTCTCCGCGAATCGTCCAGTGTTCCTTAGAAGGAACTAGGGATGAAATGTTCTTAGCAATATGGCTAATTGTCTGACCGGTTCGACCATCCCCGCGCAAATAGAGGCCCTTCACTGCAGGACACCACAGGGCGGAGAGACCGTCGAGTTTCTCTGAGAGGACATAGGTCTTAGAGAGTCTTAGAAAGCGAGTAAGAGTCCCCTCTCCGGGCTTAATCTTCTCGAGTGAGGGCATTTGAGCGGGGAGAGTAATGGCTCCCTCCTCTGGAGGAGCACCGACTGTCTTTAGAAAGGGGTTGGTGGGATCCTTGGAGCGGAGTTCATCTACGAGGGCGTCGAAGGTATCGTCGTCCATTGTGAGAGGCTTGCCATTATAGTAGGCATCGGATGCAGCGCGAAGAAGAGTGACGATTGATTGATGGGACATTTTGGGCTCTTTTTCTAAAAGAACGGTGCACCAAAAACTCGGAGGGCTTTTTAAAAAGCGCACCAAAAACTCGGACCTTCAAATTTAGCTTCTTGTTCTAGCCCTTACACGGCGGTAAATAAAATTGAGATCTCGAGTTTTTTGGCGCGCTTTTTCAAAAAGCGCTTCGGGTTTTTGGCGCACCTTTTCAAAAAGCGCAGAATGGATCAAGCAGACTCAGTAGTTCAGGCAGTTATTGCAAAGTTTCTAGAGCGCGCTGCCCTCGGTAAGGCAAAGTATGGTACTACTCTCGATCGCACTGATCTCAAGACAATTGATTGGATCCGCCACGCCCAGGAGGAACTGATGGACGGGATTCTTTATTTGGAGAAGCTGAAGCAGAGTTTCCCTGAGTCGCCGTCGGAAACTCCTAAAACGACTTAAACAGGTACTTATTCACTAGTATAGGGTGGCGTGACCCTCTAGCTTCAATAGTTTAGTGGTAGAATATGGGTTTTCCAAACCTACGACGTGGGTTCGATTCCCGCTTGAAGCATTTTTAGTTCACAGATTGGTTGTTAAATCAGACTGCGAACTAGGGTCTTACAGAAGTCTGTGAGCTCCCCCGGAAAAATTTGAGGGGCGTCCGCTCCGTATTATGATCTTGGGGGAGAGGAGTCCCCTGGTCGTGCAAAAGCACTTCCCTGGTCGTGCAAAAGCACTTCCCTGGTCGTGCAAAAGCACTTCGCCCTTTTAGCTCAGTTGGATAGAGCGCCCGCCTTCTAAGCGGGAGGTCGTGGGTTCGAGTCCCACATGGGGTACATACTGCCTTATAGTATAGTGGTTAGTACATGGGACTTTGAATCCCGTAGCCCGAGTTCGATTCTCGGTGGGGCAATGGGGTACATTGTTGTTTGCCTCCGCGTGGCGTACCCTGGAAGGAGAGATATGGCGATATCTCTCACTAAAAACAACATGGTGGGCAAGTAATATAGAATTCTGTCACATTCTATAATCCCTCTTTAGCTCAAGCGTAAGCGAACAGCTAAAGAGCTACACATGCCTCTTTAGCTCAAATGGTAGAGCATCTGCTTTGTAAGCTGAAGGTACTGGGTTCGATCCCCAGAGGAGGCAAATAGGTTTTTTTTGTGTCTTTTTAAGACTCAAAAAATATCCTATGAGATTAATGTCGGGCGAAATTGGCTTCATCTTTGAAGAACTCGTTGGTTCAACCTTGGGCGCTCTCGCGGAGCCTGCAGCAGCAGATGGTTACACTATAAAAATTCTCGACGAACAGAGAATTCGTGATGCCTTTGGAGAACAATCATTAAATGGCGTCGATCACATGGTTGATATAGAAGATGCCAGTGGCGCCAGAACCATTTTTCTTTTGCAGGAAAAATGGAAAATTATAACGAATCAGCGCGAGGTTTCTCAATTTCTCGATTGCTGTTCGAGAATTCTTTCCAGAATTCATCCTGACCGGCGGGGAACTGTCTACCGTCTCTGGGTCACTCGATCCCAGCCCTCTGCAAACGGTGAGAAATCTCTAAGTGAGGGAGGAGCCTATGTAATTCAGAGTATGACCTCTCAGCCGGTTCTCGCACAGATTACGGGGCAATTCATATGTGAATTGCTCGGTAAGCGTAAGTGGTGTGGTCCAATGATTGCTGGCATGCCGAGTCTTCTAACTGCAGCCCCAGCTGATCCAGTCGTTCTCGACGAGTCTAAAAAGGCTGCAGTACCCGTTTTCTCCTATAAGACGCAGGTGACCGTTCAGAAGAGTGATTATTTTATTGTCTAACGCCCACCCATATAGGCCTCCATCGCCTTGTCAAATGCCTCCATCTGTGTCATGGCGCCCTGTGCGGATGCCTTAACTTTCGGTTTCGGCACATTCCCCCCCTTTGTCTTGAGAGCCTTTGCGAGCTCCGCCTGGCGCTTCGGCGAATCATATTTCAGTACTTCCTGGAAGAACTTCGGGACTGTGCGAACGGCGCGAGCGAGATAGACAGGGTCTTTTATGAGAGCTGGTGCGGCTGGCACCTTCCATTTCGGAACATCCGCCAAAATCTGTGTGAGAATCGCAAGAATATGTCTCTTGGCCGCGAGACCCTTTGGTGGATTTCCTACAAGGTCAACTAGCGTCTGAAATTCCTCATGCATTCGCACCAGATTCTTCGTAGCAAGCTCTTTGTATATCTCAGAATAGAGCTGGAGAATGAAGAAGACTACATCGCGCCTGGCCTTCGAGGAGAGTCCTGCAGGCCCGCGCTCAACTGTACTGAGTGTTGTACCCTTTTGTAATTTATGAACGATGGTCTCCTCCTCTAGAAGCCATTTTACCCAAAATAGGGCCCTATCAACTGAACCATCCGCAATAGCCTTACATAGATGTGCCCCAGCTGTACGAAGAATTCCCATATCACCCTCAGGTTTCCAGACAAGGCGTAGGGCGGCAGACTCCGTAACAGGGTCCGTTTTTATCGCGCGAATCCAACCTTCATCGTGAGTTTCTGAGCCGACCTTCGGCCAAGGAACTAATGATCGTGTCGGAGCATCGCGTGTTACTAGAACGATCTCTCCTACACGAATCTGAAACTCCTCTGAGAGATATGCGGTCTCATCTGGGAGTGTCTTCAGGATCTCTAAAATATCGTGTGTCCGCTGTTTCAAATAGACAAAGATACGGGGTGAAGCGATACCAATATGGGTCAGGGCATGTTCCCAGATTGTTCTAGAGAATGAATTGAATCCACCGCTACAGACGAGATCTGCTGTAAAGTGGAGAACACGACCCGCTGCTGCAGCGCCGGCCTCACCGAGTGCCTTCGAGAGCGACTGGAGGACCTCAGGAGGCGTATAGCCACAGCGGGTACGAACGGGTTCCTCTACAGGTGATGTAAAAGAGTATGGTACCACCGCGGCCATTTTACACTAGGATCTTCTTTTTTAGGGATTTGTTTTTCCGCTTGGTCTGAGAAAGACGCTTCCTGGAACGACGCCTCTTTTTAGCACCCCCAAGAAGATCCAAAAAAATAGGTGGAATTTGATTAGATAAGCGGTTAAATTGTGATGTACTTGTAATATTGCCAAATTTTATATTATTTATACTAGCATTATCTGACATATATGCTACTCCATAAAATTGTGTCTCATCACCAGTATATGATCTATTAGGATTAGTGTAATTTATTACATTAGCAGTATCATATGTTAAAATGGATGAATATCTTGCATTAGTGCCTAGTGACTTACATACCAATAGTATTTTATTATTTGAAAGAACGGGTAGAGTTGAAGCTACAGAGTATGTATTTCCCCAACTACCATCTTCAATTGTAGTAACCTTTATTACTGGTAGACTACTCGCATTAGAGGGTGTTGTATTAGTATTATAAATCCAAAAATATAGACCAAACTTTATATTATTATTTGCTGGTATTCCAGTAGTACGATTCGAAGTTGATACAGATGCAGGAGGAGTATATGTAATCGGTAAATTCATAGGAGTAGATGTATTTGAAAATCCAATTATAAATGAATATCCGTATTGAGATGGTATATTAACATAGTTAATACTTATCGAAAATATAGCTACTAAGTTTCGATCTGTCATATCAATTGCACTTGTTCCTATTGCATAGCCTGTCAATTCTCTATTAGAGAGTGTGGCAGCTGTTTGTGAAGTAAAGCTTGTATTACTAATAAATAGTGAAGATCCTAGATTATATTTAATATATGTAACATTATTTGATGTTGTTAGTATAGGAGATGTTGTAAGATCTACACCTGCCCCATTAGAACCTGGTAGACCATTTGATCCATTTATTCCTGCAGCTCCTGTAGCTCCTATTTGACCTGTGGGGCCAGTCATAAATCCAGTAGAACCAGTCTGACCGGTTTGCCCCATTATACCAGATGGTCCTGTAGGGCCTGTAGGACCTGTGGGACCTGTGCGACCTGTGGGACCTGTCTGGCCTGTATCACCTGTCTGACCCATTATACCAGACGGACCTGTTGGGCCAGTACGACCAGTTGCACCAGTAGCACCTGTTGGACCTGTATAACCTGTATCACCTGTCTGGCCTGTTGGGCCTGTACGACCTGTAGGGCCTGTCTGGCCTGTTGGACCTGTAGGACCTGTCTGACCTGTTGGACCAGTCTGACCTGTTGGACCAGTAGCACCCGTGTCACCTGTTGTACCAGTACGACCTGTAGGACCAGTCATAAATCCAGTAGGACCAGTCGCACCTGTTGCACCTGTTTGGCCTGTTGGGCCTGTACGACCTGTTGGACCCGTTGTACCTGTATCACCTGTCTGACCCATTATACCAGATGGACCTGTTGGACCAGTACGACCAGTTGCACCAGTAGCACCCGTTGATCCTGTTGGACCTGTTGGACCTGTTGGACCAGTTGCACCTGTGGCACCAGATGGTCCTGTTGGTCCTGTATAACCTGTCTGACCCATTATACCAGATGGACCTGTGCGACCAGTAGGACCCGTAGCACCTGTAGCACCTGTAGCACCTGTAGCACCTGTAGCACCTGTGGGCCCTGTCTGACCTGTAGGACCTGTCATAAAGCCTGTTGGACCAGTAGCACCAGTTGACCCAGTTGGACCTGTTGGACCAGTCGCACCAGTTGCCCCAGTAGCTCCAGTAGCTCCAGTTAACCCAGTTGGACCTGTCTGACCTGTAGGACCAGTAGCACCAGTAGCTCCAGTTGACCCAGTTGGACCTGTTTGATTTCCTACAGGATAAAATAAGAGATTTGTTATTAAAACATTTGTTGTAGGTGAATTAATTATCATAAATAAAGACCGATTTAAAAGTGCTGACATTGTCGCAACTTGACTTGCAGAACTTGTTGGATAAGTATAAAGTAAAGTAGAATTCTTATAATATGATACAGTTGTTGGGTTTAAAATAATCTGTAACTCATCATTTAATACAAAAGTACCTGCATTTTGATTACCCCCACTAGAGGGAATTGTTACAGCTAAATTATTATTGCCTCCTGTAAATAAATACCCAAGTCCACCAAGTGTTGCACCGATACCAATAATAAAATTTGTTCCATTTACGGGAGTAAATGAAATTTTAAATGATAATATTATACCATTTGTACTATATGATTCATTGGTAATCCCTTGAGCTGAGGTTGCACCTACTGAAAATGAATTACCTGATAATATATTAATATTACTTGTACTTGTAAAATTCCATGTATATGTGCTTAGACCAAACATACCTGTAAAGCCTGTAGAGCCTGTTGGACCTGTCATGCCTGTCTGACCCATTATACCAGATGGCCCTGTTGCACCAGTTGGGCCTGTACGACCTGTTGGGCCCGTTGGACCTGTATCACCTGTAGGACCTGTAGCACCTGTGCGACCAGTCGCACCAGTCGCACCAGTCGCACCAGTTGCTCCAGTAGGACCAGTAGCACCTGTTGCACCTGTCATACCAGTTACACCAGTTGATCCAGTTGATCCAGTTGCACCAGTTGCACCAGTAGGACCAGTAGCACCTGTTGCACCTGTCATACCAGTTACACCAGTTGATCCAGTTGCACCAGTAGCACCAGTTGCACCTGTACGACCTGTTGGACCTGTCTGACCTGTATCACCAGTCTGACCTGTAGGGCCTGTAGCACCTGTACGACCTGTAGGACCAGTCTGACCTGTATCACCAGTCTGACCTGTAGGGCCTGTAGGGCCTGTACGACCTGTTGGACCTGTCATACCCGTCTGACCCATTATACCTGATGGCCCTGTCATACCTGTGGGGCCTAGAAAGGTAGCTCTCAGATTTGTATATATCATACTTTTAATTGGATATCCGCTATCTATGTTGATGTAAATATAGACTGGAGATGTTGTAGTGTTATAAGTTATATTATACACTTGATAGCCATTTACAAAAAGATACATGTTAAATCCATCATATGATATCGAGTATGTGTTTGAATCATTATAGTTTGGAGTAGCTACTCCTGTTGGCATTGTAACTGATGATGTACCAAGTGTACCAGCTGTGTATAGACGTATTCCAGTAGAATTCGTAAATCCACCTACTATTGAGAATCCATAGTAGGGTGTAGTTGCAGTGATAGTTTTTACTAAACCAACCATGAATTTCGCTGGACCAGGTTCATTTGTGACAAAATCTAGCGTAAAGGTGTTAATTATTGGCGCATTAGAATATGCTATTCCTGAGGATCCAGCAGAAACTGTTGTCGAATTTAATAAAATAATACTGGTAGAAGTCGTTGTTAGTGAGTAAAGTCCTGGCGCAGCTGGACCAGTGTAACCTGTTGGGCCAGTAGCGCCTGTAGCACCAGTCGCACCAGTCGATCCCGTGCGACCAGTCGCACCAGTATAACCAGTCGCACCAGTATAACCTGTAGGACCAATATAACCAGTTTGACCTGTTGGGCCTATTAGACCTGTTGGGCCAGTGTACCCAGTCCATCCTGTGCGACCAGTAGCACCAATAATAGAGGTCCTAAAATTTGTATATATTATATTTTGTGTAGGGTATCCACCATTTATATTTATAAATATATATACAGGGGTGATAGCAGTATTATAAACAGTACTATATATTTGATATCCATTTATATAAAGATACATATTATATCCATCATATGATATTGAATATACATTTGGGGAATTAAATGTAGGAGTAGCTATTCCTGTTGGCATTGTAATAGTACCAAGAGTACCAGATGTATACATTTGTATTGAACCTGCAAGATTGCCTGCAATTCCACCTGCAACTACAAACCCAAAATAGGGTATAGTTGCAGTTGCTGAAGTTGACAATCCTATTTGAAAATTAGAGGAGGCGCCAGTTTCATTCGTAACAAAATCTATAGAAAATGGATTTATAATAGGAGTATTTGAGTATGCAAATCCTGAAGATCCAGCTAAAAGTGTTGTTGAATTTAAGAACTTCATAGTGTTTGAACTAGTTGTAAGTGAATATGGTCCTGCAGCAGGTGCACCAGTAGAACCAGTAGAGCCAGTTGGACCTGTTGAACCTGTTTGGCCTGTTGGACCAGTTCTACCAGTTGAACCAGTATTACCAGTTGCCCCCATCAATCCAGTATTACCAGTTGGTCCCATTGAACCAGCTCTCAAGTTTGTTAATAATGCATTCTGAAATGCTAGAGAAGAATTTATAAAAATATAGACAGGTGTTGTACCCGTATTAAACAGTGTACTATATACTTGATAACCATTTATATAAAGATATATACTAAATCCATCATATGATATAGAGTATGTATTTGAATCATTATAGTTAGGGACAGATATTCCTGTTGGCATTGTAATAGTACCAAGAGTACCAGCTGTATACATTTTTATTGAACCTGCAATATTGCCTGCAATTCCACCTGCAACTATAAATCCAAAATAGGGGATCGTTGCAGTTGCTGAAGTTACCAATCCAATTTGAAAATTAGAGGAGGCGCCAGTTTCGTTCGTAATAAAATCGAGTGAAAAACTATTTATAATTGGGGTACTTGAATATGATGGGCCGATAGATGTAGGTGCAACTGTAGTAGGATTTAGAAATTTAACAGTACTTGAAGTAGTTTTTAGTGAATATATTCCTGGCGCTGGCGCGCCAGTAGCGCCAGTTACTCCAGTAGCACCCGTGGGGCCAATCGAACCAGTTCCACCTGTAGAACCAGTCCAACCCATTGTACCTGTTGAACCAGTAGCGCCTGTGGGACCAATAGAGCCTGTTGGACCTGTTTGACCTGTTGGACCAGTAGCGCCAGTTGCACCAGTAGCACCTGTTGAGCCAGTTGGACCCATTGCAGCACCTCTCAAAGTTGTTGATACTACATTTTGATTTGCTCCCATCATATACATATACACATATAGTGGAGCTGTAGAAGTATTAAATGATACAGCATATATTTGATAGCCATTTATATAATAATATATATACGATCCATCATAAGAGAGTGAATATACAGCCTGACTGTTATAAGCTGGTAATGATACTCCTGGTGGTATTATACCCATTGTTCCCGCGATCCATATCTGTATTCCAGTAGCACCCCCATATCCACCTGTTACTGAGAATCCAAAGTAGGGAGCTGTTGAAGTTGTTGATCTTGTCAAACCAACCATGTATTTTACAACAGTTCCAGTCTCATTTGTAATAAAATCAAGAGAAAAATCACCTACAATTGGGGCATTTGAATATGATATTCCTATTGAGCCAGCTGCAAGAGTTGTACTATCCACAAACTTAACAGTATTTGAAAGGGTTGTAAGTGTATAATTTCCAGCTCCAGGGGCACCAGTGCTACCTGTGCTACCTGTCTGACCTGTAGGGCCTGTACGACCTGTTGGGCCTGTTGTACCTGTATCACCTGTCTGACCCATTATACCTGTTGTACCTGTCTGACCAGTTGGGCCTGTTGAACCTGTGCGACCTGTAGGGCCTGTATCACCTATCTGACCTGTTGGGCCAGTGCGACCCGTTGCACCAGTGGCACCTGTTGCACCTGTTGCACCAGTGGCACCTGTAGAACCACTTGGTCCAACAATACCAATCGCACCAGTTACTCCAGTGGGACCAGTCGCACCAGCAACACCCCTAGAGCCCGTTCCACCTGTAGGGCCCATGGCACCCCCTCTCAAGGTTGTGTATATTGTACTTCTGATTGGAGTATTACTGTCAGGTATATTAAATATAATATACAGAGGGGCTGTAGCAGCATTGTAGATATTACTAAATACTTGATATCCATTTATATAAAGATATACACTGAATCCATCGTATGATAATGAGTATGTATTTGGGCGATTATATGCTGGCATAGATATTCCTGCAGGCATTGTTGGAACTGTTGGATTTGTAATACCATCACCCTTGAATATGCCTATGGAGCCATTTAGATTACCAGAAATACCACCTGCAATTGAAAATCCAAAAAGGGGTATCGTTGAAGTAATTGAGTTAACTAAGCCAATTAGATACAATGTAGGGCCAGGTTCATTTGTAACAAAGTCAAGAGAGAAATCGTTTATAATTGGTGTATTTGAATAAGCAGTTCCATACGATCCAGGGGCGACTGTTGTTGGATCTATAAATTTCATACTATTCACAGCAGTTGTAAGGTTGTATGCACTCTGTCCTGGAGCACCTGTTGGACCTGTTACAATAGATCTTGGACCTGTTGGGCCTGATGCACCTGTTTGGCCGGTTGCACCAGATGGACCAGTCATACCTGATTGACCTGTCATGCCTGTGAAACCGGTTGGACCTGTAGCACCTGTACGACCTGTTGGACCAGTCTGACCTGTATCACCAGTCTGACCTGTAGGGCCTGTACGACCTGTTGGACCAGTCATACCTGTTGGACCAGTCATACCTGATTGACCTGTCATACCTGTTGGACCTGTCATACCTGATTGACCTGTCATACCTGATTGACCTGTCATACCTGTGAAACCGGTTGGACCAGATGGCCCAGTCATAAAGCCTGTTGGACCAGTAGCACCAGTGGGGCCAGTACGACCTGTTGGTCCTGTTGTGCCAGTTTTACCGGTAGAACCAGTTGCACCAGTATTTGTAGCATATCCTGCGAGACCTTGTTGGCCTTGCTGACCTGTTGGGCCTTGGATACCTGTTGAACCCTGTGTACCATCTATACCTGCTGGACCTGTTGCACCTGTATTTGTAGCAGTTCCAGCAAGACCCTGTATACCCTGTAGGCCCTGCGGGCCAGCAAGACCCTGTTGGCCTTGGATACCCTGTATACCCTGCAGACCCTGTATACCCTGCAGACCTTGTGCACCAGTTGCACCAGTATTTGTAGCAGATCCAGAAAGACCCTGTAGACCTTGGCGACCTGTAGGACCAGTTGCACCAACAGGACCAACTGGTCCAGCACTGCCAGTTGCACCAGTGTTTGCAGCAGTTCCAGCGATTCCCTGCTGACCTATCGAGCCTGTAGGACCTGAAAGACCTTGTGGACCTTGTGGGCCCTGTATACCCTGTGGACCTTGGGATCCAGAAAGACCCCGCAATCCAGAAAGGCCTTGCGGGCCCTGTTGACCTGCTGGGCCAGTTGCACCCGTGTTTGTAGCAGATCCATCAATTCCCCTGTATCCAGTAAATCCTGTTGGGCCTTGAATACCCTGGATACCTTGCGGACCAGTTTGACCTGTAGACCCTGTAGCACCAGACGCTCCTGGATCACCATCATTACCCATCGGTCCAGGAGCGCCTGTGGGGCCGCCAGGATCACCCTTAACACCTTGAGGACCTGTCGGGCCACGATAATTCACCCCTTCAAAGACAACACCCCCAATTTCAGCATTTGGTGAATAGAGGATGGCCTCAAAATAGAGATAGCTGTTTGATTGGAGTGTACTGGTCTTCACTGGCATACCATTTTGCATGTACTGAATATTGAAATTATCGAACATGATTATAAAGACATCATTTGCATTGTATGAACCGAATTTGCCAAGATTTGTCCCATTTTCATAGATATTGAAGGTGCCATCCGTCTGGAACTGAAAGGCATACGCTAGATTTGCGAGTGTATCTGTGGCAGCAGGTATATTATGATTATAGCCTGCAGCTAACTGTGTCTGGGGTGAAATGATATCGAAGGTCAGTGATGATGATCCTGAGATTGAACTTTTCGATCCTATAATGGCATTCCATGCCTGTGTTGTTCCAGTTTTCTTGAAGCGGCCTGTGCTTACATATGTGGCTGGGCCAAAATAGTACCAGGATTGGGCGTCGAGAGAGGGTTGTGTTGCGCCTGTGGCACCGCTAGAGCCTGTGGCACCACCCTTTTGTTTCTTTCTGGATTTTCTATTCTTCTTTCTCAACTTTTTTGAGGCTCCCATATCTAGGATGTTATGAGAATTTGTATTATATTATTTACCGCCATCTACTTAAACTAAGTACCGCCATCTACTTAATTTAAGTACATGGCTCTGATGGCGTTAATTTCAATCGGGAAGGGTCTAGCCATCAAGGTCACCTATTTCGTAATAAGTACATGGCGGTACTTATTACTAACTACCTTCTTACCCTTCATCGTCTTTGATGTTCTCGGTAGAAGCCCCTTCGCCTTTAAACTGGCCTTCATTGTAAATCCGATCGATTCACCTTTTTTATACTTGCTGAGATAGTATTTATCTCTTTTTGTCGCAACATATCCGCCCTTGAGCTGTCTTTTTGCCTCTATATCAGTTACCATAGTCTCTGTTGTACCAATTGCATTCTTAAGCCAATTCGGTACGGCACCGGCCCTCTGGCATGCGCAACCGCCGCCTCTAGATTTTCTTGTAGCCATTCTCTATTACTTATGTTTATTTTTATTCGTCTGCTTTCTCGCCTTCTTCACCTTTACAGAGGATTTCTTGAGCTTGGGCTTGACAGCAGGGGCGACATCAACGAGTCTGCCACCACCTGTTATTGGGCCGCCACCCTCTGATACAGAAGTTTGTAGTATTGCTATATTATATGATTCAGTTACTGATGCTATAATATTAGGCCAACTTATAGTTAAATTAAAATATGAACCTGGTGCTAAGATATATGAATATGACATACTCTCAATAGCTAATTGTGGTAAAGAGTATAGAAGTGTACCTGCACTATTATATATGTATGGTTTTACGTACCAAAAATTCGGCTTAGTTGATGAATTTACTGAAGATATATTAATCATAATAAATTTGCTAGTACTATTTCTAAAATAGGTACCATCAAAAGTTAATAAAGGTGATGCAGATGATGACAATGGACTTTGAAATGTGTAATTATTTAGCATTATTGCAGGAGTAGTATTTCTAAAATTCGGCGGCATATTCATACTATATACTGAATTAACTACATTTGTGCTACCTATTGGGCCTGTAACACCTATAGGACCTGTAGGGCCTGTTCGCCCAGTCATACCGGTTGGCCCTGTTAGGCCAGTAAAACCAGTGGTACCAGTAGGCCCTGGTGTAATATTTTGTAAAGAAACTAATATCTGCACTCCATTTACAATTCCAGCCAGACCAACTGCTGCAATAATATAGTACGGACCTGAGTTAAAAGGAGTAGGTGTAGCATTTATTTGAACACCATTTGAATAATAGGTCATATTTGTTCCATCATAGTTAATTTGGAAGGTGTTAGGAGCGTAAAACCCTGTTGTTGCGGAGGGCATTAAAACAGATGAAGGATTAAGACTTACTGTACTTGAACTAGCAGTACTTCCAAGATATAGAGATGTGTTAGAAGTTGCTTTATAATTATATAATAGATATGCTACTGGTGTCGATGATGGAAGGCCGCTACCATTTATAGTAAAAGTTGTACCACTTTGAATACCAAGCATAAATGATGCAATATTTGTAGTACTCGCTGCACTGTATGTAAATGTAAGAACGAAGGGTCCTGAAATTGGATTCTTTGATATAGCATAATTATTACCAGTAACATTATTTGCTATCATAGTAAAGGCTCCAGTTGATTTATCAATTATCATATTTGATCCTAAAGTAAATGGCACACTTACTGGAGGGGGGCCAGTAGGTCCTGCGCTTAAGGGTAAATATGATACCGTTAGAGGGCCTGCAACAGTTCCTGCATAAATAACAGGATAATATGGACCATCTCCTAGTGTATTTTTAAGAGGGGGGTTTAACAGTCCTCCATTCAAATAATGACTTATATAAGTACCATCGTATGTTATCTGGTAAGTATTTTGTGTTGTTGTATTCCAGGCAGGAGCACTAGTCGATTCTGCAACAGATGTTCCATTTGTATAGACATACTGTGTAGTATTATTTGAATTAACAGGGTAATATCCGTGTGTAATATTTGAACTTGAAACTGTACCACTTGGAAAACTCGGCGCAGCAGTAGTAGTCACGCCATATACTTGGACTGTCTGCGTTGTTCTATTGCTTGGTATAGTAAAAATAAGACTAAAGGGCCCTGAAATTGGTGTTTTAGAGTAAATCATATAAGATGTATTATTTGCACTACTTGAATTTAGAAACCCACCAGTTGTTGGATCAACTGTAATATCTGTTGGGATTACCCACTGTAGAGATGACGGAATAGAACCGGTTGGACCAGTAAAGCCTGTCAGACCTGGAGGGCCTGTCATTCCTGTTGATCCAGTTCTTCCTGTAGGTCCACTTTGGCCTGTAGGGCCCGTGAGTCCAATTGCCTGATTTTGCAGTGTGATATTCACTGAGCCAGTAAAATAAACACTTGAACCACTATTTCCTATCATACTGGCAAAAATATAATAGGGTGGGTTTGATGGTGCCACTACTGTACTGCCAAGTTGTGTAGTAGCCGATCCAGAATTACCCCAGTAGTATGATATAAATTTGCCATCATACACAATTTGGAATATGTATAGGGTATTATTAACTAGGGTAGCAGGTATAACTGGGGTAGTTGTATTCGTTGCACTTGGATTCGCCATTAAATATTGTCCGCTTGTAGTACTTCCATTTAGTTGTCCTACCCAATTGCCACTCGATGTTGGACTTGTTGTTATACCAAGATTTAGTATATTTCCATTAGCATTATTACCTGAATATCTATAATCAATATAAAAGGTTAGTGTAAAGGGCCCGTAAATTGGATTTACTGAATATGCAATATTGTTTGCAACCGTATTTGACTGGTTATTAATAAGCTGAAGAGCACCAGTATTATTATTAATAGTTAAATTCGTGCCTAGATTATAAATGATATTTGTGCTGATCGCTCCAGTCATACCTGTTGGACCAGTAAAGCCAGTAGAACCTGATGGACCAGTTGCACCTGTGGTACCTGATTGTCCTGTTGGGCCTGTGCGACCAGTCGTACCAGTATAACCAGTAGGACCTGATGGACCAGTTGCACCTGATGGTCCTGTTTGGCCTGTTGGACCTGTTTGGCCAGTAAATGGTAATGCTATTGATGAGTATGATACAATAATTGGTCCAGCAATACTCTGTGTATTGATTAATACATAGTAGGGTCCATTTCCACTCGTATTTTTTATTGGGTTCTGCATTAGACCTCCATTTAAATAGTGATTAATAAAAGTTCCATCAAATGTGAGTTGGTATGTATTTGTATTGGAAGAACCAGTACCATTGACATAGGCTGGTGTAGAGCTCATTTCTACAACTCCATTTCCATTACTGGAAGGATTATTTGTAAAATTAGATTGTGAACCACTATTATTATAAAATCCGTGTGTAGGATATGTTCCTGAACTTGGGTTTGCGGCAGTAGTTACACCAAATATTTGTGATGTATTAGCTGTTTTCACATTATTTATCGTAAATATAATACTAAAAGGACCAGTTATAGCATTTGTTGAATATATGAAGCTTGTTGTACCTGGTGTAGTTGTATTATTTGGAACACTTGGATTTGTGAATCCACCTGTGAAAGGATCTACTATAATTGGTGATGAAATTGTATACTGTAGAGGGGAACTCATAATGCCAGTAGGACCAGTTGGGCCCTGTGAACCTGCTCCAGTTGGACCTGTACTACCTGTAGCACCACTTGCACCGGTTCTGCCTGAGGCGCCAGTCGGACCCTGAATACCGAGTGGCCCAGTCCAGCCTGTTGGACCTATGGATGAATAGTTCAAGAGTGTCTGAACTGATCCTACGAACTGTATACCTTGACCAAGAGTTAGACCAACATAGGGATAATAGGGTCCTGCAACAGTTGAGGGAGCTAGTAAGGGGCCATTGATAAGTAGGCCGTTCCAATAGTAATTGTAGTATGTTCCATCATAAACAATATTAAAACTGTATTGAGTTCCATTCACTAGCGGGTATGTTATATTAGTATAAGTATTATTAGCACCAGTTGCCTGTAGATAGTGACCTGTGTTTGTCTGAGTAGATGCTGCCGCATTTGCAGGTCCTGTTAGTAGTGCCATAATAGTACCCGCCGAATTTTTGAGACCAATATTATAAGTGATATTATTATTACCTGTTATACTATGGTTGATAAGGAAAGTCAGATTAAAAGGTCCAATAAGTGAACTGGCTGAAGTTGCAGCATTTGCTGTGGCAGTTGTTATACTGGAATTTAACACAGTAAGCCCTCCAGATTGACTATCAATCTTCATGTTTGTTCCAAGATTATAGACTACAGATGTTACGATTGAACCTGTCGCTCCAGTTGGACCCAAGAAGCCAGTTGGGCCCGTGAAAGGTGCTGAAATAGGTGTGTAGACAAGTGATATCGTAGCCGTTGCTCCAGTCGCCATTGCAATAAAGGGATAGAATACTGTAGTAGCAGAAGGCACGGCTAAAAAGGGTGTCTGTATCAGCTGACCCTGTAAGAAGTGCTTGAAATAGGCCCCATCATATATAAGTTGATAGGTTATAGAACCACCCGCATTATATCCAGGAGCTGCAGTAAACTCAGCAACCTTTGTTCCATTATTGTAGGTCCACTGGGCGGAAGCTGTATCATTATAGAAACCATATAAGGGTGTTGCACCAGCTCCTGGATTCTGGTTTGTTGTTACACCAAAATACTGATTTGTATTAACTGCAGATAGATTCATAATTGTAAACATAAGACTAAAGGGTGCATTGCCAGGTATAGGATTCATAGAATAAGCATAGGCTGCAGTTGTAGTTGTACTATTAAATCTTAAATAGCCAGATGAAGGATCAATTGATACGCCACTGTTATATTGAAGTTGTAGGGTATTTTGTGAGGGGCCTGTGCTTCCTATTAGACCTGTCGGTCCTGTACCAACTGCACCAGTAGGACCTGTTGCAGCGACGCCCATTGGATTGTAGACAATCGATATGGGGCCGGCGATACCGCTTGCAGCATAGAAAAAGGGGTAGAAGGGGCCAGTAGATGTGTTGATACCAGCAGGTGACATTTGAACGCCGTTCAAGAAGTTTTTAATATAGACGCCATCATATGTAATCTGGTAGGTATAGATTGCTGTCGAACTTACTGAATAAGTTGGTACACCTGGTAATTCAGGAGCTTTTGTGGTAGCGCTGTTATTGTTCCCTGGAGTCGTACCACCATAATTATAGAAGTTCCACTGGGCGGAAGTGGTATCATTATAGAAACCGTGCATAATCGCAGGGGTTCCTGTAGCAATTGAAAATGTTGTCATAACACCAAAAAGGTGGTTCACATTAACCGCGCTTACATTTGAGAATGTGAAGGTAACACTGAAGGGTCCATTAATCGGATTCTGCGAGCATATCATACTTGCTGCAGAAGGATTGATGATCTTGAAGAAGCCAGTTGATGGATCAACTGTAACATTGCTACTGTACTGGAACTGTAGAGAGTTTAGTGAGGGGCCTGTAACACCTGTTGCTCCAGTCGCTCCGAGACCATAGGGGCCTGTCGCGCCTGTTGCACCCGTCCTGCCTGTTACACCTGTAGGGCCAGTGCCGATTGCACCAGTCGCGCCGACGAATCCTGTTGGACCTTGGGCGCCTGAGAGGCCCTGGATACCCTGGGGACCTACGAGGCCCTGGATGCCCTGGATACCCTGGATGCCCTGGATACCCTGCTGTCCTGTCATTCCTTGGCCCGTAGCTCCCTGGGGACCTGTCACGCCGGCAATACCCTGAGGGCCTGATGGGCCCTGGATACCTTGGGCGCCTGTAGAACCAAAGGGGCCTGTTACACCCTGAGGACCGATATCACCCTGAATACCTTGTAGACCCTGATCTCCAACATCACCGGTTAGACCATGAATACCTTGGATACCCTGGATACCTTGAATACCCTGGGGGCCAGTGAAACCTGTAAAACCAGTTGCACCTGTGCTGCCTGTTACACCCTGAATGCCCTGGATACCTTGAATACCCTGAGGACCAGTGAAACCTGTTGCACCTGTGCTGCCTGTTACACCCTGAGGACCGATATCACCCTGAATACCTTGTAGACCCTGATCTCCAACATCGCCGGTTAGACCCTGAATACCTTGGATGCCCTGAATGCCCTGGATACCCTGGATACCCTGAATACCATCATGACCTATGGGACCAGTGAATCCTGTTGCACCTGTGCTGCCTGTTAGACCCTGGATACCCTGAATACCCTGAGGGCCGATATCACCTTGAATACCTTGTAGACCCTGGTCTCCAACCTCACCCTGAATACCCTGGGCGCCTGTTAGACCCCGCGGTCCAACATCACCTGTTAGACCCTGAATACCCTGAATACCTTGGATACCCTGAATACCCTGGATACCCTGGATACCCTGAATACCCTGGGGGCCAGTGAAACCTGTAAAACCAGTTGCACCGACATTACCCGTTAGACCCTGGATACCCTGTATACCCTGAATACCTTGTAGACCCTGTGGTCCGACATCACCTGTTAGACCCTGAATACCCTGGATGCCTTGGATACCATCATGGCCTATGGGGCCTGTAAAACCCGTAGCACCGACATTACCCGTTAGACCCTGAATACCCTGAATACCCTGAATACCATCATGGCCTATGGGGCCTGTAAAACCGGTTGCACCGACATCACCTGTTAGACCCTGAATACCCTGGATGCCTTGGATACCCTGAATACCATCATGGCCTATGGGGCCTGTGAAACCTGTAGCACCAGTACTACCCGTCACACCTGGAATACCCTGAGGACCAGGGGCTCCTGATAGACCCTGGAGACCTTGGTTACCTTGAAGTCCTTGTAATCCATCGTGACCCGCTGGACCCGTCACACCTGGAATACCCTGTAGACCTGGAACGCCCTGTGGACCTGGTGCTCCTGATAGGCCGGCGGGTCCCTGGATACCCTGAACGCCTTGTAGACCCTGTGGGCCCTGAATCATACCAACATCATCCCATCTTGCACCATCCCACACCTGAAGATTTCCCGTTGTAAGAAGCACAAAGGCATCGCCATTTGCATTTCCAGTCGTTGGAAGATTTGCCACATTATTTACAGATCCTTTCATGTGAATTCCAAGACCTGGAACACCCTGAACGCCCTGGATACCCTGTGGACCCACCGCCCCAGATAGGCCCTGTGGACCGACAGTTCCCTGTGGTCCTACTGGGCCCTGGAAACCCTGGATACCCTGCGGGCCCTGAATGGTACCAAGATCATTCCATGATGAGCCAGTCCATACCTGTAGAGTGCCAGAAGTTGTCAGTACATAGGCATCACCATTTGCATTTCCAGCTGGGGGGAGTTGCGAAGTTGCCGCCACAGATCCCTTAATATTTATTCCAAGACCTGGGGTTCCCTGGTATCCTTGAACGCCCTGTGGACCGGCCGCTCCAGATAGGCCGCGTGGTCCAGGAGTACCAGGGGTACCAGGAGCACCCGCTGGACCAGACTCAACAAACTTTTGGAAATATGATTCAATCGTAGTATTTGCTGTGGGATTTTTTAAGTAGAATGTCTTGTTAGTCGAGCTAGCATCAACAGGATTACTTAGTGTAAGCATTATAGCATTATAGCGTGCACCAGGTACAGATTGACCGGAAGTGTATGATACTACAGTTGTGCCATTTGGAATATTATCACCGATAATTGGTAGTCCAGATGCATTTGCAGGCATTAATCCATTATTGATTATGTTAATTGTTCTATTGTTATTTGAATACTGTGTTTCACCAAGTTCAACTAGATTGAACTGGATACCATTTGAGCTGTTGCATATCCAAGCGGATCCTTGATATATTACAGCATCGCCCTTTTTATAGATATATGTTGGATTGTAAGTACCTTTCCAGACAATACCTGGGGGGCCCTGTGGACCCGCTGGACCCGCTGGACCTGAGTTACCCGCTGGGCCCGCTGGACCTGAGAGACCCGCTGGGCCCGCTGGACCTGAGAGGCCCTGCGGACCTGGGGGACCTGATAGGCCCGCCTGGCCCGCTTGACCCGCCTGGCCCGCTTGACCCGCCTGGCCCGCCTGACCGTTTGCAACAGTAACTGTTGACCGTCTATTAAATCCAAAAAGACTCTCTGCAGCCTGTATTCCAGATTGAATAGAATCATACCATCCAGCACCACCAATCATTGGTGATATTGATAGGCCAGAGTCAGACTCCCCTATACTGATTGAGCCACGCCGCCGGCGTTTACCGCCTCCAGAGGCCGTTGTTGTTTTTATGGCTGTAAGAGCGATTAGTGAGGCACTTTCTAGAGAGCTTTTAACATCACTCAATTTATTCAGGAGAGTTGCCTGTGTGTCGGGAGATGTACCAGATCCATTAACAATATCAATTAATCTTGTTATAGCATTTAGACATTGGTCTATTGTTTGATATGTTGTGAGAGGATCCGATGACTTTTTCGCTTGTTGCGTATTGATAGTATCAACTACAGAATTTACAATTGATGTGAGTGTAGTTTGTGGATCACCTCCCTTTTGTTTTTGCTTTTTTGTATTACCCTTCTTTTTGCTCGAAGACTTATAAGTCGGCATCTAATTTATATCTATAAAATAGAACTGATTAGAGTTTTCCGTAACGGCTAGTACTGAAGTTAAGTACATGGCGGTAACGGCTAGTACTTGGCAGGAGTGAATCTCGTAACAACACCTCTGTCATATGGTAGGTCCGATGTTCTTCTATCAATTTCAGACCAATATGATGCATTATGAGAACCCTCTATTTTCCACTCGGCTGGATCCATCTCAGGCATTTTCATGGATGTTCGAATCTGATACTCTGTGAATGATATAGGCTCAGAAAAGACAAAAACTGCAGTCCACTGATCGGAATCACTCCATTCATCTCCCACATAGGCGGCCTTCTTACCAGTATGAGGATCCCATAGAGATATTCCACTTATGTTAAATCCTTTCTTTAAAAATTTTATGCCGCCTATGGCTACAGAGCTCTGTTCGCTATCGCGAACACTTAGAATAGTAAAACGAATATACTTGTATCTTTTCTCAACTGTTTCAGGTATCTCTTCGAGATTTGTGTATTTATGGCGAGTTTGATATGTTATACCATCACTTTCAAGCGGCATATTTAAATATGAATCAGCATCAATAGTATCATTATTTCGTGCAGAGTCTAGCCCAAAACCGGCAATATCATACGGGGGCTGATATACTGCAACTGGGTCCTGATTAAAAATAGAATCAATTACAGGGCGATCAGGATGTTTATATTTCGGATTAGGAATCTTATGGATTGTTTGCTTTGTGTAAACACTTGGATCAATCTCAACCGTGTCATTTGATCTGCGCCGCGAGAACAGGTATGTAATTACACCAATTGCAACACCTACCGTTGTTCCAATAAGTATATCGCGCCTCATTATCAAGTTATGTGAAAATATATTTAGACCTGCTAACTAGAATGAGTCGCGGACGCTGCTAAATTTTTTGCTAAATCTATAGCATAATCATTTTGAATCATTTCCTGTATATCACGCACTGCAGTATTTATTAATTTCAAATTCGCATCTGAATTGGCGAAATTCGCGATGGATGGTGTTTCAATGACATATGATAGACTTTCCATTACATTTTGTAAGAGTGTATTATATGCAGGAACATCAAAAAGTGGTGAGATTTGCTGAAGTGAATATGAGAGCTGTCCTACAGCATTTATATCAAAAATCGTGGTATTAGAACAATCATATATTGGCGGTGTAACCGTATTATCAATCTTACAACCTTGACTACATTCGGGAATGAGAGGTTGATAAGTACAACCGAGTGATGATTTAATATTTCGTATATTATGTAAAATGTCGCAAATCTCCTCTCTGCGTGAATATAGTTCTGTATTTAATTGCTGTAAATCATACATATTATTGTGCGTAGGATCCGTGTAAAATGTATCAAAATCGAGAGTGGCGAGTTTCGCACATGCGGGCGATAGTTCAGGTGTTGTATTGGAACAAATCTCAAAGAGCATAGCCTGTATTTTGGCATTTTCAGCCTTTGACTTCACTGTAGCTATAACATAGCCACTCACATCTCTAAATGCAGTCTGTATTGCTATAACCTTATTTGAGACTTCATCATCCCTAGCTTTTATTAGAAGACAGGATTGAGAATTTATACTTGCTAAATTCGTCCAGACACTTGGATCATCTGTATAATTCTGTGATGTTAGTATATTACTATCGACTGTGTTATAGTTTGTTTTTAGCCATTTTCTAGCTAAATCTTTATCAAATCCAGCAATATCTATGGCACGGTACGCCTGTGATGTCGTAAACTGAAGAGGGAATAGCTCCCCACTCCCATCCATTATGTAGCTTAAGTCAGTGTCAGGTACAACTGAATATCTTGTTGAATTAAAGGGTTGTACTGCTACACTTGGATAGCTGGGCTTAGGAGCATCACAGATGGCAAAGGCCATCTTTGTCCCACTACTATTCTGCGCTGGTGTCGCTGCAGTAACTTCAGTGGGTGTAGTAAGACCACAATTATTTGTTGAATTTGGCAGGTAATATGGAACTGTCTGACTATCTAAAGTCCATCCTGCAGGACACCAATTTGCGGTCTGTGTATAGGCCGATCTAACACGAGCCAGGCTAGCAAGATCGCCTCCGAAATTTTGGCATATTGCTTTCGCTTCGGACCATGTGAAGCCCTGTGTAGTATAGTCTTGCGCTCTCGGTACACTGTAAGGTGGAATTGGTCCACCAAATTCACTAATTTCAGTGGGCGCCACTAGAAATACTTCTTTGAATGAATACTGGACGTTAGACATTGTTATGAAACCCTCTTTAACAAATAATATGTTATATAAAACTATACAACATATTATTACTGCTATTGCTATTAGACCCCATTTTATATAGAACCACTTCATACTACCGTTACTAATTATATTTGTGAACCGGCCAGTAACCGCTAGGCTGTATTGAACTTAAACATAATTGTCACAGATGAATTAATCATCGGCAGAGTGGTTCCACTAAATTCATGAAGCACAATCCAATTCTTATTATCATAGGATCCGTACATGGTCCATTCGATCGGCATGGCATTCATAGAGTTTTGAACCCCCTGTGGAACAGAGAATCGGAATCCTGTAATTGGCTCAGAGGTCTCTAGAATTTGAATCAGTAGATCTGATTTATTATAATCTACCCAACGCCTTCCTGGACCCTCTAGAAGAGCGGCAGGGCCTTCACGCGGAGAATTTCTGGAACCCTGTAAATTGGAGAGTTTCAGAGAGCCCCTGGGAATTTTTCCAGAGTGTGTTAGAATTTCCAAATTACTCATGTGAACGAATTTTGAATTTGGATCGTAGGTCTCTCCAATTTGAAATTTCAAAACTTGGAATTGTTTGGCTGTAGGCTTACTCGCAACCCTTCTAGAATTCTGAAAGCCCTCATTAATATTTGATACAATTGTCGCATAGGCCGGTAAATTATAATTCGAGTATCCAGCCGAGGTCATTGTTCCAGTGGTAGTCCCTGTCATAGTGCAATTTGTTCCACTAGATCCTGGCCGATTTATTAGGAAAATTCCAGGTGTGAAAAAGGATGTTATTGTTGCTCCAAGAGATGTTCTAGCATGAGCGTTCGCATAGTTATAGTCAACACCCTGACAATGTATAGTCGCCCAGTTTATTCCATTCATAGAACCCTCTAGAGTCCATCTCAGAGGTAGAGTACCAGAAGAACCTGTTATGAATGAGAAACCGGCTATATGTACTGTTTGATTGAGATAAATTAGCATATATTTGCCAACTTCTAATCTTAGACGAGGCTGCGCCTGGTTCAAGTTAAAAAGATAAGAGGGATCCTGAATCGCCCCCTGGAAATTACCTACGAGAGTACACTGTGTTCCAGTAGTATTACCAAAATATCCAATACCACACGCCACACCAGCAGGTTTGTTATAAGTAGGCATTGTTACAGTAAGACATCTTAGAGTCCCATTTGTATTAGAAACAAGTGAATCTCCTGCATTACACTGTGGATTTGTTGTTGTGTATTCTGATCCCGTATTTTGTGTGTAGATACATTCTGCCAGATTCAGATTTGGATTTATAATCTCTCTAAAGCCAACATCACAGCTTCGCTTTCCACTCTGAACTAATAAATATGTTGATGATATATCTTGTATCTCTATAGTGCCATTTGGAATAGGTATATAGTTATAAATGGGCTGGGATGCTGCATCATAGCCACTAATATCATAAAACATTAGTCGAGCAATTTCGGCACGGTTGCTTCCAGAGGGACCGGTTGTAGGCATTTGAGATTTTGTCACTGTAAATCGTAGTCGATTATATACGCCATAGGTGAGAGAGGTTTCTACAGATTGAACTGTATAGGTGGCTGGTGGCGCAGTAGTTGGAGCTGTACCTGTTCCTCCACTTAAGTCATACCACTTTGTATTATAGTTTATATTATTATAAGTACATATACTATCATATTGGTCTGTACTAACTGAAAGAGGACCTAGACGGTATGATCCAAAACTCGTTGCTGAATCAACTGACCTATAAAGAATTATATTATTAATTGTATAAGGTGAGTTTGAATAATTATTTGTATCTACACCGTCTGGTGTATTAATACGAGGAGTAAACTTAAAATACCGCGTACTTGCATAATCACGGACATCATAGGAACCATACATTCCATATAGACTTGATTCTGCCTCAAATACTACTGCATCCTCATTGGCTAAAAGACCGATGGCAGATATTTTTCCTATTTTCCAATATGATGTATTTTTAGGACTCTTGACATAAAACTGTGAATTCCAATTATAACGGAACAACTGAAAGAGTGCCATGTAATCATTTATAAAGCTCGATCTAAGATTTGCATTCTGAAAATAGGCAAAGGGCGATGAGGCTGGATTCGAGTTAGCAATTGATCGCACATGAAGATCTGTTCCAGTAGGATTTGTAAGATTACCGGTATAAAAACTTACACGCTGGAAACTATTCGCAAAGGGTAGCGTCGGTGTTGGCGTTATCTTGTACTCGCAGGTATCTGCTGACACTGTTTTTACACCTACAATTGAGCCCGAGAAACCAGTGAGAGCCTTTGTAGCTGGAGCAGAACAGACTACTGCAGACGCTGGAGTGATTGTATTAAAGGTAGCGATATTTACGGAAGTGACTGATGATAATGTAACAGAGGGGCCGGTTGTTTGCGTGGCTACCAGCTGTGGTGCGATACCGACCACAGAGGCCTGTGGGATAAAGGCATATTGACGCTGTGTTCCACCAATATTCACCGCACAGGTTCTGGAATTAACATTTACAGCACCGGTTATGAGCCCTGTTATACCGATACTTGATATACTATTCATGGCATATTTACTTAAACAATTAATGTAGTCGACTGACTCAGTAAGGGCTTGTGAAGCAATCGTTGGCTGTAGGAAGGGATTGCCTGGTGCCTGAATTGGGGCGCCGGCAGAACCAGTTATACCAGTTTCTGCCGAATTAATTGTGCTAGGCCCAACTGGATTATTATTCGTATTTCCAAAGAGTGTGATCGTACTGAAATTCATTAAATCTAGTATGCTCGGTGTCGGCATAATTGCAGCAGGAGTACCAGTAACTGAGTAGGCACACGAATTTGGATAACGATTAATCTGGAATTTCGCCGCGCGAGTCTGAGCGCCAGCTGTATTGAGAACTCCCACGCCACCCTCCATAACCACTGCGGCAGCGGTATAAGTAAAATCGCAATTTCCAGAGACATCCATGCCCGCATTTTGAATTTGCGTAACCTTATCGCTACCGTGCGTGTTATAATAGGCAAAAAAGCTCTGTAGTATTTCTGGTGAATTACACATTGTGCTGCAAGTACTACCTACTTCATTGAGAATAGGCTGATCTATCATAGAAACATTGCGAAGTTGCCCCGCCGCAGTTTGAGTAGTATTTCTGTATCTGATAAGATCGCCTAAGATACCATTTCCACCTGGATCCGTTTGTATAGCCAAATAGTTAGTATACATTTCAGTGTATAATTGAGATATTCTATTTACATATGTCGCAACAGAATCAGACGCATAATTGAAAGCTCTTGCCAGTAAGGGTGTAGAATCACTTAGATAGACTGATGCAGTTGTACTTGCATACAGCTGCCCGCCTACAATATTATTATAGGGCGCGTATGAACAAATGCCAGTTTTTGGATCTATAGTTCGCTGAACCACAAAAGAGAGTCTATCTGGCGTAACCGAACCCTTTTTCAAAAACTCATAGTCACATCTACTGGGAGAAGTTGTAAGCGCCTTTGTAACTCGAACAATTTTATTGTCATTTGTAATTGTAGTGTGATTATTGTATTTTGATATTATATCTGCAATAACTGCAGGATCCGAACAATCGGTTTGAGGACACTGTCCTCCCAGGGTATCCAGTGACATTGAATCAAAATAGGGTACATAGAGTTGAGCTGGTGGGGTTAATGTCGATAGAGGTATGGTTCCAATTGTTGATTGAAGCTGTGCCTCAGTATTAAATAAGACAGTTGAACTTAGATTAAATACAACACCTCTCGAGACCCAGTTTGAAGTATCATACTCATATCTAAGTATACCATATCTAGTTATTTGACTCTGTGAATCTAGTTGAGTGCTCTTGCCATCCTCTAGTGTCGCACCAGAAGCCATAATACTACCATCATCTGAATCATACACATTTTCCTTCCAGACATAGGCGCAATTATAGTTATCAGCTGTCGCAGAAGCCACCTTTAAAACTGAGGCAGGTCTATATATATATTTATCACTATATGGAGTTAGCAAGGTTTTAACTGAAGGTATATTGCGGAATAATGACTCATTTTCATAGAAAAGATAGTCCTTGAATACATTTGCCATACGGTTGGAGTTACTAGAGTGGTCTAGAGTGGTCTGGGGAACAATATTAAAGACTGTCTTAGGAACATAGGAAACATTTCCAGTACGATCTGTTATATCAGTTGTAAATCCAGCATTATATAGTGGATTGAAGGTAGTCGCAGCATCGAGTCCTTCTGCATATCCTGTAAAAGTTGGTATTAGCTTACTTACTGTGGTACCTGCTGTTCTAGCTGGAACATCCCTTGGAGCAAGAGTCGCAAAGAATCTTGCGACCTTGTACTGACTATATATATCTGTAACGCCTGTGGGGCAGGTTGGTAAGTCTGGATTTCTGTTTGGTCTTAAAAGACTGACTGTTGTAAAACCGGTAGAAGTGCATGTAAAACTTTGTGTTTTAATAGGTGTGGCAGTTGCAGATGTTAACATAAGATCTAGTTGAAATGTTCCAGCTGCCATAGCGGTAGAATGGATTAGACTTACACTTGTAAGATCAAACGGTTTTCCGAGATCAAGTAAAATCGATGAATTTGATTCTGTTGATAGGCTTTTATATGAGCCATCGTATTTTTGTAGGTAGGTTCCATCTGTTATTAAAGCTATTTTGTTGTAAATAACTGCAGCATTCTTATCAGATGCCAATTTTCTACATACATTTACAGAATATGCTGAATAATTACTATCATAGAATGTTTGTCCGCACGCATCCTCATACTGTGCTAGTTCTGTTGATGACACCTTTGGTATTATATAATAGGCAACATTTTGCCCGTAATTATTAATAACAATAAGCTGTCTGAGATTGAATTGCTTGTCGCCTGTTCGTGTTACTTTCACATAGCGAGCTTTTATTCCGCAATCTGTTGCTGAATCTATAAGATCCTTCGCTTCACCCTCATATAATGGTTTTAACATTTGATTATAATTCGTCTCTAGAGTATCTAATTGATTTTGTGATAATTGCATCGACCGATATTCGGCATATTGTCCATTAATAGTACTAATCTTATTTACAAATGTATTAGAACCTGATCGCCGACTTTCTGTAAAGCGTACATCAAAGAGAGTTGTACCAACTTGAAAAACATCAAGTATCTTTGTAATATGGGCGACTCCAGCACTCAGAGTATAATATGTTTGTGCTATAGAATCATAAATAGTATTGCGGGTTTCAGCAGTAGGAATACTATTTATCGTGTAACAATCACTTAGTACATAACTACTACCTGTACCGAAAATATTAGCAGAGGCATCGTAATATGTTACACCATTTACTATAGTTGAAAATGCGGTGGGGGAATTTACATTGCTCGCCGCAATTGCTGCAGCTGCTGGAGCCCCCTGATAGGGTCCTCCTGGAGGATTATTGCCAGCAGAGGATGACATGACATTTGTAATATACCAATCTACCATTCGACCTTTGCGAAGCATAGCCCAGATTGACACAAACTCACGAGTCTGATACGGTAAAACATTAAATAACTGTTCTGTAAATTCGGTACAAACACTCGCATTATAGTCTGCATTACTGGCCGCCATCTTTAAACTTGCACCAGTTCCTTGACGCTGTGTTGCTAGCATACCTGCAGCTCCCCCTATAGATACAGCAGCACCGGCGAGTCCAGCTATATTGGCTCTAGAAGCAATTCTTGCTGCACTAGTCGCTGCACTCCCAGTAGCTGTCGCTGCCCTATAACCCGCGCGGGCCCCTATAACTCCAGAAACAACGCTTGTAACAACACCAATGACTGTAAGAGCTGTAAGTAATTCAGCCTGTGAAGAACTGCCATGTGTTGCTTCGGTTTGTATTTGAACGAACTCAGGGCGTGCATTTAACTGTTTACTATAGGAAAGTTTAAAGGGTGGTGTTGATGCAACACGAATTTGTTGCTCGATTCCTGTATCACTGCTGAAGTTAAAAAGAGCAGCTAGAATTGCTGACTGTTTTGCCTCTGCCCTATTTATAGCTGATATCGTACCCACAAAAGAAATAGGTTTCCAGCGATATGAATTTGCTGGAGTTACATGATATGTATTTGCAATTGCTGCCTTACTTGCTAAAAATTGGCTTATAACTGCGCGACTATCATCTGTATTTGCGACTGGAGTCCATCCATCTGCCGCTGCCAAAAATGTCTGAGGGTAGGGTGTTGTTATCATTGTCGTTATTGATGAAATTTGGATTAATTTCACATCACGCAGTGTGATCTTATTATTTAAAACAGGCCATTCTTTGTAGCAGTAAGTCATGTCCCAGGCAGGTTTAGTCCATCCATCAGGACAAGTTCCTGCACCTGCTATTACACCAGCTGCTGCTCCTGCACCTACGGCCGCGCCCAAGCCGACGCCGAAAACCCCCCCTAGAACAGCTCCTATAGTTGTCACTGTTTCACCACTCGTTCCATTAACACTAGGTGACCTCTTATCTCTCCACCAAACTCCAGAAGGACAATGCATTGTCACAGTATTTGCATTACGGCCTTTCCATAAATTATTCTGAGGTACCATTCCATAGTTATATGTTCCACATCCAGGATAGGGTGGGGGTCTTTGCTTATGTATTTCACCACCCGTTAATTTATATTCCCAATCTCCTGCAACTAAGGGTATTAGTCCAGCTGCATTTATATACATTGGAGCATTTAGTGTTCCAGAAGTAATAAATCCTAAGGGATGCTCTGTAACCTTTCTTATAATATCTGAAAAATACATATTTATATTATTTAATAACATAATCAAGTAATTATTAAATGGAATTATATTATTATTTTGCGCTGCCATACTAAAGGCTTGAACTATTGGATTAAATGGATTGATAGTCAAAGGGGATGACTCATAATATTCTGATAGGGCCTTTAATACATCTAAATGTTTTGATGCTAATAGATAGCCAGTCTGTAATCTATCAGATATGGCAAGAGAGTTATTTTGTGTTACTCCAGTGATGCTAGTCTTTTCAATATCATAGATTTGTTTATTAATAATTTCCATATCAATAGTTATTGCATCTTTTTGAATATTTATTGCATCTAAATCTATAAGAGTATATGTAGTTGCAGTATCGAATAAAGAGGGTGTAGTAGTAGGTGAACTTACCCAATTAGAAAAATCCATAATACTAATACTATAGCTTCCACCAGTTGGATAAATAGTATATCCAGTAATTGATGCAGGTAAGATACCATAACAAATCGCAGACATATTTATACTAGGTGCATTGTGTGGGAAGGCCCCACCCAATCCTATTGCATCTGCTATTGAAAGAAGAGCATTATCAGGAATTCCTTGATATAAAATAGGTGTATAGTTAGAATTACAGTCAACCTGCCATTCTGCACCAACACGCGCAATACAGGGGCCACTCACATCAGAGTTACTTGATCCTGCTGGGACAGGAACATATCCATAGATCTTATCTCCAGCAATCCACCCAGGAGTACTCCAGCCTGTTCCTGCAACAGCTGCATTATAGACTTCAGTAGCAAGTGCTAGACGCCCACCAAACAGTATAGATGCTCTGACAGCGTCATCATATGACATATTTGATCCATTCGAGTTTGATATGAGATATAGCTGTTGCCCCCCAGATGCGCTCTGAAACCCTTCAGGTGTATTAGGCTTTAAATAATATAGAGTAAGTAAGGTTCCTAATACTAAAAGTATTAGGAATCCTATAACGGTCCACCAAGGCATTTCTTATTCTATGCCAGGTTTTAATAGCCTATTCTTATACCGCACTGCCATCTGAATTCACACATGTAGTAGGATTACATACATACATTTTACGCTGGCGTGGGTCGACAGGTGTAATACCATCATTTGCAAGATAAGGAAGTACTACTTGTGTAGTTGATCCATCCAGATTAGTTTTTATTATAGAATCAGCTCTAAATGTAAGGTCGGGAAAGAAGAACTCCTGAATTGTGGGAGAACACATCGTTGAACTTCCAGATTTAGCCACTCCAGATACAATACTTATTGAAGAAGCGGCTGGCGTTGCAATAAAATTTCCTGCGACATTTTTCCAGAAATATCCAGTCTCAACCTCATAAGCAGTTCCCTCGGCCCAAGTAACGACAATAAATGCCTCTTCAATATCATCTTTAGTTGTTCCAGTATAATAGGGTTGGTTATAGTTGCTATCCCAATAGACACGCTTGGTAGTTATTTTAAATTCAAGAATATTTGGTGTAGCATTAAATACCTTTGTAACGCTATTAATAGTATTATAGTAGTTTGTGCCATTTCTTGTAAAAATTACCGTACTATTATACATTGCTTTAACCAGCATTAATATAGGATCCGTTGCAGTATTGATATCACAATGAATCATAGTCTCAATATAATCAGTATTAGCCCAGGACATTGACGCCGCAGATGAGGCTGTAATTACAGAAGGACATCTAGCAGGAGCAGGAGGGCATTCAAGAGTAAAGGCGTCCCCTGAAATATCCATTGTATTATATGAAATATCATAACGAGTAAAGGGTTTTACTGTAAACTTACATTTTGTTGGAGTCGACAATAGTTTGAATACATAATCATGTAAATAGAATTGAACATCCTGTGGAAGAGGGCTATAAAGAAAATCTGTAAAGAAATCAGTACGCAAATAAATCTCTAATTGGCATTCAGTTGGGGTGGGTGTACCAGCCTTTGTTACACGAATAATTGTATTCTTTAGAACTGTATTTTTTGTAGGGGGGTATGGAGGATAGTTATCAAAATTATAGCGATTTATCATAGAAGTAATGATAGTATCATCCATACAGGTCTTTGTAGGACAATTGTAGAGAGTATTATCTCTATAGAGGGTCTGACGAAGACTCTGAGCGGCTGTAAGCATAGCTGTCGTTGTTTTATTTAGAACATCGGGTATATTGTAACCGATATAACTTTGTAGGGTTGAAAAGAACGATGTCTGAACATCAGTTGAATATCTTACTGCTGTAATAAAGGGTGTTACTAGCATTCCAAGAGTTGGTGATCTATTTAAACTGACACCTCCATTAATCGTCGCAGCAGCAATATTTGTATTTGTTAAGTCTAAATTATATCCGCAGGTTGAACGAGAATCATTTGTTAAGAAAAATCGCATCGTTTCACGATCTAAGACAGAGGCTCCTCCTGTAAGCGTCTTTAGTCTTTCAACATCATAATCACATACCTTAGAACTAGGAATGTTTGGTGTGAAGGAACGCCAAACTTTTAATATCTTTGAATCTACATTTCCCTGATTATACTGTGTCATAAGTATATCTATTAGAGCAGAGTTAGAGCAGTCATTAAATACAGTATCAGTAGAACAACCTGTTCTAGCAAAATTTCCTGATGCAACTTGTACGAGAGTTCGAGGTGGAACATCAAGCCAGTTTGATGCCTTCGGAATCGGCGTGTATGTCATATGGATTGGATAGTCATCTAACACATATCGGCCTGAAATGTCAAGTGAAATAGTTAGATTTCTTTCAACGGCTTGTGCTATAGTATTTTCTATATTTATTGTACTTAATAGGTTGACAGGGTCAGGTACAGATCCAAACTTTGCCTTAAACAGACATAAATTCTGTCCTCCAATTGTACTCATACTCAGAGCCTCAGTTACAGCTATAAGGTTTGGTATACCGTCGTGGGCGTCATTAAATTTACCAATAAGTGTACTCTGTATTGTAGAATTCGAACAATTATAGATTGGCTTCGGTGATCCAACAATCGTATCTAAGACTGGTAGTACAGTTGGGGGTAAATTCGTTGCTGAAACACCTGTTGCGCCAGCAATTGCCTGAACTGCTGATGATCCGCTGCGCACAGTTGAAAGACTTGCAAGAAGTTGATCCTTATTTGCTGTAATTGAAAGCAGAGATGTCTTACGTGTATTTGGATTAATCGGCCAAACAGGTTCGTCTGCATGTCGTGAAAACACTTGTGGTTGATATATATCCGCGTCGACCTCAGCTAACCATTTCGGATTCGTGTTATTCTTATATGCTACATTTATTGGTGGATTTACAGTGTAATTTGGCATACATCTAGGAACAAAGGTACATGTTTTATCAGCCACATTTTGTTGTAAAAAAAGTCCAACATTAATATTTGTTATTGTGCTTGGTATCTCTTTAAATGCAGCATAGTTAAAATTCGCGACATCCATATTATAGACACACATTGCTATACTATTATTTACATCCCAGTTTGTTCCAGTGCTGAGTGATGGATTTATAGAATGAATCTTTTTAATTTGTTTATCACGATGTTGTGTATGGTAAATACTAACAAATCGGCGTACCGCGTATGTATTTACACAATCATAGAGCTCAATTGTCTGTTTACTACAAAACTGTATTATTGGCCTGTATCCAGGGGCCCATTTTATAAAGGGCCCTTGATCTACTACAAATCCCTGTTGTGAGGTCATGATACGTCCATTCATTATATATGTGCCATATTGATCTGTGAACTCTTCATAAAGACAGGATATTGCCTGACTTATACTCTGCGATTGACCAGGAAATTGTACGGCCATAAGTGTCTGTGCTACACCACCAACAAGTGGTACTATATTTGCTGCAGCATCAAATCTTGGTGAAGTTACACCTGGCCGGCCTCCTCCAGCAATTTGATATCCTGCATGCACCTGTCCTATTCCAAAGCCTGCACCAATTAAACCTTCCATTGTTCCCTGAATAATTCTACCACGACCCTGTTTAGAATTTATTTGACAATCTGCGTCCTCATATCGACATACTTGATTCCATACTATAGACCAATATTTAGTCGTCTTTAGAGTTTCACCGGCAGACGCTTTTACTGCAGTACCAACTTGAGCTGCTACATTATTACTAGGATACCAGTACTCTTGATGCTCATCCTTATAAGCATATTTCCATTCATCTGATACAGGATTATCAGCAATTGGCGCAACTCTATCATTCGTCGCATCATTGCCTGTAGCGGCAGGATGTGAGATACCATTGTAACGGGTAAAATTATGTACCTGGTCGCACGACGACTGTTGTGGAAGATTCCAGTGTCCGTCAGTGCCCCGTGTAGCCATACTATACACATCCACCATTGGAGATGTATATTGGGCTCCAGGATTCCCTAGCGATATTACTGGATTTTCAGTGGAGTTTCCTTCAGAATCATAGGTCATACAGTCTGGAGCAGAGCCATCGACATTCGTACAGCCTGTAACAATATATATATTCATATTGTCTTCCATAAGAGCGCGCAATCCATCGAGGTTGGATGCAGGAATCTGCGCTGTTCTATCCATAACGCTTCTTCCCATATCCTTATAAAAATAGAAACGCCGATCGTGGAATGAGGTAGTGAGTGTAGTTGTATCAATTGGTACAATAACCTCGCATAATTTTCGCCCACTTTCAGGATCAAAGGTAACCTCTGTTATTTCACACTGCACATCACAGGTCAACTCAGTTGTTGATATAAGACCCTTAAAATTTGATATGTACTGAAAGGATAACATCCCGTCGCGGGTCGTTGAAGGGCACTTTCTAGATGCATCATAGTAAAACTGTGCCATTTTATTTAACATGATTGGGTTTGCAAAATCAACCCATACAGGATAACCAATATTTCCAGCAGCATCTTTTGGATATCTTATATCTTTATTGTAATGAAATGTGAACGGGTTAAATAGGCGCTGATCAAGCATTGGACCACCAACTTGATATCCTGCTTGAAATCTGGGTTTATTTCCAGCGTTGTATATCGATAATGTTGGATCATAATAATACGGAGGAGATCTTAGGTTATTTTTGAATTTTAGTTCAACTACACCATTGTTTCTAGTAACTGCATCTGTATCTGGAAAACATACATATGGTCCAAAGGCCATTAGATAGGGTCCAAATTCTGGCAAATTCTGTAAAAGTGCAATTAGAATTGAACCCCAAGGTTCACCATATGGAAATTTACTACCCTCTGAAGCTCCGTCAAAATAGTCATTTAAATTAAACATAGGGCTTCCATCAGGATTTAGAGGACATTTTGCATCTGACTCAAGAAAAGAACTAAAAAGTGCAGGTACAAAGGTCATAAGAGCCAATTGAACTACCTGCATAAGAATTTTAATTGCAATAATAATTGTATCAAAAAATGTAGCTGCTGCAACTACCTCTGCTCGACCTCCAACAGCCCCTCCTGCAAGTATTCCGTTAATAATACCAACTAAAGTATTCCAGGCAATATTTACTTCTGCAGCTGTAATTGCATGTTTAGCAAGTTTAATAGTAGTTTCACTATTTGACTTTAAGGCAGCAGAACTCTGAACGCTTCTTCCATATGGAATAAGATCTGAAATGCGTTGAAATACAGTTCGTTTAGCACCATTTGATGTATTTTTAGCCTCTCTATTCTGTTCCTGAATAATTCTGCGTAGTCCCATGTACTTAGTATAGGCTTCACTGACTGTACGACCTTTTCCATCAACTAGTTTCTGTTGGGCGATTACATCAGCCCCCTTTCGCGCTTCAATATAGGTCTTTAACTTAACGATCGCCTCATCTGGATTTGAAAAGTCTATACCAAGTGGGCTTTTAACAACTGATTTACGCCCAAACTTAAATGCACCGCGCTTAAGAGCATCAACACCAGGCGTATTATCCATAATACTCATTGGTATTTGACTCGTTGCACCAGAATATTTATGCCATTGATTATCATAGGTGCCATTTTGAGTATTTGTTCTAACAACTCTTAGAGCCGCAAGTTCATCTCCCCCATGAGTAATTAATGCACTTTTAAAATCTGAAATCTGTGCCTGTAATTTGAACTTTGCCTCTTTCATAAAATTTAGTTTATTATTTACAACTCTATTTGGCATAGCTCCAGCCTCTCCAAAGGCCTCTCCCATAAGCTTTCCCATTTCTAAGTTAATAAACATTTCTGCAAACTGTAAGGCTGCGGCCTCTCGTTGATCGTAAATTCTCGAGCCAAAAAGTTGACTTTCATAACTAAAAAGTCCACCATCTGCATCATAACTTAAATTATTTATATCACCATATAGCGTTTGACATTCACATTTAGCAAAGATAAGCTGCGACGCCGTGGCACAGACCGTACCAAACATAGAAGTTGCAGGATTTAAAGTTTGATTATCAAAGTCCCAGGGAATAGGAAGTTTCGGATCATGATCGAATGGGGTTAAAGCGCCGCCACTGTTAAACTGTTTAAGAATTGTCGGAAGAACAACTGGTGGTGCATTTAGTTTACTATCAATGAGATTATGTGCTTCGTAGACTCCATAGGCGGTATCTTCATCAGAAGTTGCTGGAGGAAGTGGATCAGTCGGAAGACATTTAATATCACATTTTTGTCTGTTTGTCCCTGTATCACATGTACTTACTGTGGGGGTGGCCTGAAACCCCTCTGTTTTGCTGTAGCCAAAATAGAAATATCCTGCTATTAATAATAATACTCCAAAAAATAGAAGTATAATTATTATTGATTTCGTAGACCACCACGACATCCCCTATTTATGTTTATGGAAACTTATGGCATGTTATAACGCTAGTTTGGCACATCACATCCCATACCAGCCAAGCTCCCCTTCATTGATTCTACAGTCACTGAAAGTGAGGCTATAAGAGTTTCATTTTTATCATTTAATGCCTTCTTATATTTTGTAAGAATAGATTGATATGCGTTAGTTAGTACAATACATCTTGTGTGATCGGGACTTCCTGAAGGGCTCCCTGAAGGACTCTGAAACCCTTCAGTTTTATATAAATTGTATATGGACCAACATACAAATAAAAGTATTGCAACGAGTAGTATAATCTTAGACATCTTCTATTTATCTATTAATTTTTTCAAATATTTGATAAAGCGTACATCGGTAATTTATTACAATTAGAACCATACTCGGCAAATATTTGTGTGCTTAAATTACTAAGTGAGTTTAAAGCATTTGATGTAGCTGCAGTTGCGGCATTAATTCCTTGGCTGGCCGGTAAGGCAGATATTGTCTGGTAACTAGCTGATAATTGACTACATTCATCTTCCATGCCAGGTATAACAGGATTACAATATTGCTGCTTTAAAAAATTTAGTCTAGTTATATTTGTATTTGTAGTTGACAGGGTACTTGTTAATCTACCATATATTTCCATAGTAGAGTGTAATCCACGAATTACCTTGGCACTATTTGTATCATATGAAGTACAGAAGCTATCAATGCTAGGGACAAGATCAAAAGGCGCAGTATCATCGTCTATTATAGGATCAAAATCACGGTAAACACCATATGTATCATTATATACTGGGGCTGCAGGACGCGTGTAGCATGTATAATAGTTACTCGAGAATCTACCGTTTGTTATACAAATATTATCATATTCATTTGGAAGATTCGTTGCGAGATCACCCTGTAAACTGAAAGCAGCATTTGAATCGGGACAAAGAATCAGATTTCTTCCAGAGTCTGTTACTAGACGACAGCCGGCAGCTGTAATATTTTGCGCCTGTGTAGCAAATCCCTCCTCTAAAGTTTTAGTAAAAAACTGACAAATAAACAGAATTCCTATAGAGATGATAAGAAATCCGAATATTTTTAAAATAATATGAAATCTATTCGACTTCATCCCACCTATCTACCGCTGAGTACTTAAATTCAGTAACGGCTAGTACTGAAGTTAAGTACTCCCCATGGATAAGGCCACAAGGTGGCCTTATGTCATTGGAGTTACTTTAGCTTTTCGTTCTATCCATCAGAGCCATGTACTTAAATTAAGTACATGGCGATAGGTTTTCGCTCCTAATCCTCAGAATCAAGCACCGAACGAAGACGCTTCAGAAGAACATCGCATGACTTCTTCCATGTATACTCTAGTACTGTCTCACGCGCCTTCTTGCCGTGATCTAGGCGCTTCTCCGTATTTAGAAGGTACTCCTCCATACCAAGACAGACATCATGAGGATTACAGGCATGCGCCTCCCCACCCACAGGACTGAATCCATTAGGAATATAGTACCGGACAGTCGGTTTTACTAGCACAGAGTTCTGCGAATTACAGAACTCCTTGAAACCACCGATGTCTGGAACAACCTGTGGAATACCAACACCCATCTGCTCGAAATTGCAGAGACCCCAGCCCTCGCCATCTGAGGTTGAAATACCAACATCGGATGCATTATAGAACAGATTGATCTCCTCATCCTTGAAACTCATATTCTGGCTTGTAACAATCAGGCGATTCCCAAAGAGATCGAGAGAAACATTGCGGAGTCGAAGCTCCCGTTGGAAGAGCTCAAAGAGCCACCAGCCACCCTTGTCACCCTTATCGCACACCGCTAGAAGATAGACCGGCTTCGTTGGATACTTCACTAGAAGCTCAACGAACGCCATAATGAGAATATCATAGCGCTTCCGCGGCTGATTGCGATTCATACACATAAAGACAAAAATCTCATTGGGAAGCTGGAGCTGACGACGGGCGAGCTCCTTTGGAACGGGGAAGAACATATTCGAATGAAACCCGTGGAGAAATACATCAATTGGGCGAGTAATACCCTGGTCCTTGAGGCACTGCTTCCACTGGCCGGTAAAGGTAAAAATCCGGTCTGCATCGCGATTTAGAATATCGAGATGAGTCTGTGGCTGCATCGTATAAACCTGGTCGCAGTAGACCCAGATCTTGAAAGTACGGGGAATACCCGACTTGCGAATCTCCTCCATGAACTTGCCAACAACACTCAGATCATTATAGATCATTACTACATGCGGGCGCTTGCGACGGATCACATCAGGAAGAGCCTGGTAGCCGAAGCCCTGCTGGAGAGGTTTCTCTAGCGCGACAGCATCGATCACATCAACCCCATGGGGATAGGCACGGAAGCCTGGTGGAATCTCGGCCATCTTCTGAAATCCATAATGAGTTAGCTGAATCCAGGGATGGGCGGCGAGCTCATTCAGAATCCCGTGACCGACCTTTGCATAGCCCGTAAACTGCTGAAGGTGAGTGCTAACTAGCATGAACTTGACCTTCTCAGAGGGCTCTGCTACTACTGCCGCCCCTGTCGGCGCGGTTGCTCCCGTCGTAAACATCGAGCCAAACCCAATATTTGAAAGATTTAGTGGTGCCTTATCAACAACCACAGACTCTGACGGAACCGCGGGTGCAACCGTCTCCTGGGTAGTTGATGAACCCTCAAGAATCGCCTCTAGATTTTTAAGATATGCTGGAATACCATCTGAAACCTCATCTGGCTCCATTATCTAGATATGGAAAGTCGAAGATACTTTAGACCTCATACTCTAAGAGAAACATGGCCGCCTACAAAAAGAAAAGGGTTCCGAAGGCCATAAGAGAGGCCGTTTGGATAAAACATGTTGGGCGGCGCTTCGATCACAAGTGCCTAACACATTGGTGTCCGAATAAAATGACCGTGTTTGATTTTCAAACAAGTCATAATATTCCCGAATCTAAGGGTGGGTCAATGGAACTCGATAATCTATATCCCTTATGTGGTCGCTGTAACCAATCAATGGGGAATAAATACACATATGATGAGTGGCATGACCTCTTCATTGCTAAGTCGTCCTTTTGGCGGCGTATCTATAATTCAATCTTTGTTAGCACTTCAAAAGCCACTCCTGCGACTCCTTCTTTAGCTCCTGAGTCCATTTCCACCAACCCTTTAATATCTCATCACGATATACTTCAAGTCGTCTAGGATTTGACAGTAGTGTATACATGATTCGTAGAGCATCCTCCCAATTATCATTTGCCACTAGAGGAATGTAATTCGATACCCACTTGAACCAAGCTGCATTCTTCTCAGTCTTTACAATGAGAGGTATGCAACCAGCCTCTAGGGCCTCATAAAATCGGAAAGTCTCGGGATTGACTCCATCCGGACAGGGTACGAAAACACTGTTTGTCATTTCATGAATGTACTCTTCACATGAAAGACCGGATGGATCATTCCAGTTTGGAAAAAGTTTATAGGATTTGATAAGATTCGAATTAATAATCGGCTTGAGTAATTCTGATCGACCATTCCAGTCCGTTCCAAAGAAACACCAATGGATTTCACGGAAAGGAAGATTCGGCGTACGACTCAGTGGACTCTGGCACGAATTCAGAGGGCTCCATCTATATCCGAGAGGGATCACCTTAACTTTCTGCTCCGTTCCTTCGGGAAAATCATCACGGATATAGGTTCGGAGAACACTTACACAGCCTGGAAGCTGATAGGCCAGGAGAGGATCTCTCTGGTTGTCAGCTAGGAGTTCATCACTGAGATGGAGAATCTTAAACTTTGCACCGGCCCTGCTCCACTTGAGAAGAAGCTTAGTAGCCTTTAATATATGTGGGCGCTGCAAGATGAAAATCGGACAGTCATTTGGTACAGCAGATGAAAGATCAACATGATCGATCGTAACAGACTTCAGATCACCGAAGAGGGTAAACAGCCACTTGCATTCATAGAGCTTTGAAAAATCAAGTGTCTGATCTTTCAAACAGGCGAATCTAACTGGAAGAGACTTGCCGGCACTTGAGATAGTTAAAGCTGGTACAGGGCTGGCCTTGACAACTGGTACAATCGATACAGCCTCAGGGGGCGCAGTTATGCCCTCAGATCTTTTTTTTTTGTAGACTTCCTTAAGCAAGTCTATGTTATTAAAGGGTACTCCCTCGAGTTTTGACATATTTATACCAATCTCCTCACGGCTGAAGCGTTCATCATTGTTCCATAGATCGCTATCAAACTTGTCGACGCGTGAGAAGTTATTAAAGTCACTGTTGGCGTAATTCGGATCATCATCCTGATAGCAGCCGGCGATAGTGGGTGTGAGGAAATAGAGATTCATCTTATCACAGGGCGAACAGAGCATGTGGTCGGCACTCGTCCAGTATCCTGACTTCTCCTGAATACTCTCAATGACCTTCTGCGCTCCCTGGCGCGATATGATATAGGCATAGGCACATGAATGGAAATAAGGCGTGGGCGTCGGCTGTCCGAAAAACTGGTGTGGTTTGATCCTACTATAGTACTTTGTAACAGGCTGAAGAAGCTTATCGAAGCCGCTGCGATTTGGTGGAAGAATTCCGCCGAGATAGAGAACATCATAGTTCTCTGGGATGTGATTCAAAGAGAGTTGGAGAGTTTCTTGCCATCCTGGAATCATCTTGGCATCATCCTCAAAAATGAGAAAGTTCTGAATATCCGGTTTCTCATTGAGAAGTTTCCACCAGAGACCGAGGTGGCTGAGAGCGCAGCCCATTACCGCCTTCTTCCAGAAGAAATCATTTGCTCCGAAAAGTTTTGCAAGTTCGGGAGTGAGTTTGAGAGGTGTTCCATCCGTGGCCGGCCAACGTTCCACGGTTCCGCTAATATCCGGATGAGTTATCCGGAATTTCTCAAGGCGATCGGCGCGGCGATCCAGATTAATTACATAGGCGTCATCGATTCCTGGAAGAAACTGGATATGTCTCTGGAAGTTGCCGCGATGAACATAAATACACTGCCCGGCTTCAAAGGTCTTACGCATTGATTTATCACCATAGACATTATCGAGAGGGTATAGCGGTACATTATAACGACGGACGAGAAGGCTTAGAATGCTCTGATCCTGGCGATGGCCGTATGACTTGCCATTTGCATCTACGCCACTGATGCGAGGGCCGACAAGTACATTACGATTCTGAGCTAGGATAAAGGCCTCCGCGAAGAAGCGCTTGGGAAGATCGTGGCCTGCGCGGAAGGTTATGAGACCGGCTGTGATCTGCTTCTGCTCGCGCTCAGCGTCAGTCACCTTTAGAATATCACAGAAGGTCGGGCCACACCAGCGGTCATTATTCTCGCGAGGATCCTCTAGACAGCAGATGCCGTGCGCCTGCGCGCGTAGCATCCATTGAATGGGCCAGCGACATAGAACCGCTCCTGCATCAATATATATAATCATGCGATTGTGAAGAGCCTCACGATTGACAAGTGTATTGTATATCCAAATCTTCCAGGCATAGTGACCTGGCTCCCAGAAGTCTGGGAAATCTGGCGGGGTCCACTCACTATTCACTCTTTCAAAGGATGCAAAGGGATACTTTTCAGTCAGTGCTGCAATAGTCTCATTTGGAATGTCTGGGCCCATAAAGACGATTGCCTGTAGATCGGGAATTGCTGTTCGCTGTGCCTGCATAGTTCCAAGCCAGTGCTGGAGACTTCCTAGAAAATTCCAGGTTACATATGTTACGGCGATTGGTGTTTCTGGTTTAAGAGCTGGAAGGCTCACGGGCTTACGATTGAAATACTCGATTCCTAGACTGGCGCCGGCGCTGCCTGGTTCGACGCCCAGGAATCTGGGAATCTGTTTAATAGCCTCAGGCTCCGCCTTTAGAAGAGCCCAGGCCTGTTTCGCCACCTCGGAAAGTGTTCTCCGTGTACGGTCAACTGTGTACTGGCTTAGAGCTGGGACAGCGGCCTTCTTCTTCCAGAGTTCGGGGTCGCTATCAACAGCCTTTACGGCCGAGATTAGCTCATCTGGAGTCTTAAAGTTGCGCGCATCGATCACGCCGTTCATATCAATATCACGCTGGGCGTTTGGATCACCCCAATAGATAGGCACAGCGCCGGCAGCCTTGGCATGAAGAAACTTCTCCGTACAGTAGCCGTTGCGAGAGCTGTTCTCGTATGTAATACAGAACTTGTAGTCGGCTAGAAACTTCGTCTTTTTGAGTTCTCCGCCGCCGCCACCACGAAGAGCAAAGAGTTCATCGCCGATATTATTGTATAGACGCCCCGCGCTATCAACAGGCTTGTACTCATTTATGATATCAAATGATAGATTTCTAACGGGATTTGTCGGATTTGTGACAATAAAGGCGCAGAACTTCTTGCGGTCGTCGAGTGTCTTCTCATAGGTTCGCGTGCAGCACTCTAGAGGGATGGGTCTGGGGTTTACAAGACGGTCCACATCAGCCGCGAACCAATTGATATAGGTCATCCAGAGGGGAAACCGTATATATTTATTAATTGGAACCATCTCAACATGATCGAAACCGAGATTGAGGTTAACTGCTGGATCAATAATTGGGCGAGTGTTTTCACCGGTAAAATGAATCTTTGGCGACTGCGTGAAACGCCTCCACTTATCACCGAAGGGGCCAAAAATAACTAGATCGGCAGCGGCACCCTTGTGATCTGCCTCGGCCACGCCCACAACCTTACGAGGAGGATCCATAGCAGCACCGGCCTCGTTTAGAAGAAGAGTGAAAAAGTTATAGTCGGGCTGGAACTCATCCCACATGTCACTGAAGACAACGGTGTAGAGGGATTTATCTTTTGGTGGATCAACTACGGCGGGTGTAGACTCGGTAGTAATGGTACTAGGTACATCTGCAATGGTCTTCTTAACAAGAATCTCAGTGCCAACGACATTATTTACAGCGTTTAGCCAACCAATCCGCACAGACTGGCTTACCGGCGCATATTTACGAACAAGAGCCTCCTTGCGCCCCTTTGCAGATGTAAACCAACCTCTTAATTCCTTAAGATCTGACATGACATTCTGAAAGGCTTGCGTTCCCTCCTCGATGCTATTATCAGAATAATAGAACCGCTCTGCACCGTTTCCAATATCATAGAGCGCGGGAGAGTTGTGAATAACAGGAATGCCGGCCCAGGCTAGATCGAGTAGAATAGGACGCAGACGATTGAATCGAATGTTTACTAGAACCACAACATTCTCATCGCGCACCCACTCGACGGATCTTTGACGCCCTACACACTGGCCGCTCAGGTCAAGATCCGAACAATGTCTAAGAACATTCTCCTTGAAGAACTTCGATTTTGCGATGTTTTCACCATTATGAAGAGCCCACCCCTCGACTGGCATCTTCTTGCGTGCGAGTTCACGAAGAATAACGAGAGGGATTGTGCTCGAACTCACACTCGACTGATTCGTATCAGCCATCCGAATAAAAAAAGGTGCCGCGGGATTACCCTTCCATGTGAGGCCACCGATAGCCCTATTCTGTGCCTCTGCAACAATTGGCGTCCAGACGAAGGGGACGTGCCGCACCTTGAGACCGGTGAGGGTCTCAACTGCACTCGCGTCATCTGGAGAGCTTACATCCTCAAGTAGCCACGCCTCTGATACACCGGTAAAATCGCGTTGAAAAGATGCAAGAGGATAGATCATCGATTCAATCTCCGTTAGAACAAAGGGCTTTCGGATAATCCAGACGGACTTGTTCGTTATAGCCTGACGCACAGAGGGCTTGAGAACGAGCTGGGATATCTCAAAGATAATATCAAACTTCTCAATATCGCCTGAGAGATCCTCTAGGTGAATTACGCTATAGATCTTCTGTAGGGGGGCGCAATCGTCCCACCAGGGCTTCGTACCGCGAACATTAAGTAAATATACGGTATGACCGAGACCCTTGAATAGCTCACCAATAGCAAGACTCATGTTTGTAAGACCTGTGCTGAATACAGAGTATTCGATTGCACAAGTTACACCTACACGCATTTGGGTCTCTCTTTTATTTTAAGGACGGTGCGGTTTAGACCTTTAGCAGGGCCTCCCAGCCCTTCTGAATCTCTGGATTATATGGCGAATGTCTCCATGAAAGTGCCTGCGAATGAGCTCTGTAGGCCTCTAACTTTTCAGAATGATTCTGCCAAGCCAGCTCTATCTGGTCGGCAGCGCCCTTTACATCATTGCCATCATAATAATATCCGAAGGCCTTCCAGGCGCCAGAATTATGGATAACAGGGAATCCGCACCAGAAATGCTCGAGAGTCATATAGTTGTACTCATTATTGAAGTGATGACCGACATACATGGCAGAGGGCCAGGTCGTCATGGCCGTAACAATATCCTTTCTATCCGTGAATTCTACTAGGCCGTCCTGAATGATTCGCAGATTGGGTCGAATATTTGCGCTAAAATGGGGCGTCTCTTCGAACCGCGTACCGTTAATAACAACGATCTTACCCTTCCAAGTGGGACGGCGGCGATACCAATTCTCAATTGCAAGAAGAGGAATAAAGGCCGTCTTCTGGAAGGAAATATTAGGCTCCATGATAATAATCACATCGTCCTCTGGCTTAGAACGAGGTAGCCACTGAAGCTTGAGTTCTCCGCCGCGCGTAATGAAGGTCGGATCCCAGATATAGGGTGCAATCATATCATTTAGATCTGACGGAGGGACTACATGATTTAGATGGGAAGCGTACTCGGCATGCTGTCCGTAATGAGGAGAGACCCAGATGCGATCAACCTTATCAATCACATGATGGGCGAAATACATGCCTGGGTAGAAAATCGGCGTCTCAATATCAATATTCAGAATGTTACCGAGATAGAGCTTCGCCAGCTTTCCACCGAGCATCTTCACGAACTCGCGCAAAAGTGGATCGATACTCATACCTAGCTCAATAAGCGCAATAACAGGAAGGGGCTGCTTTAGAATGTCCTCGGTAACCATCATACGACAATTCTGTAACATCTTTGGCGTGCTCTCAAGACTCTTTGGCTTCTCATTAATTAGCAAAATAGGCGCATAACCCATAGCATCAAACATCTTATAGATTACATACACATTCTGAAAAAGTCCATTTGAGAAAACATTATCAACTGTAATTGTTGCTGTGGCGAGAAGGATAATCTTGCGTTCCTTTACAGGCTTTATTGCAGAAAGGCATGTAAATGGTACTATTGGTGTAGAAGCATTTCCGAAATTTCGAGTCATTCCTGGAAGATTTTGTGCCATCTCTGATGATTATATTACTCTATGGTTAAGGCCCTTCTCATAAAATTTGGAGTTCAGAGAGAGCCCATGTCTGAATAAAATGCTGCAAATCCCGCTTAAGAGTAATAGTGGTTCTATTACACTTCTTGAGAATGGGCTCCTTGAGATTAAGAAGCCTGAAATGGTAACTCTTCTCTCTAAGGCCTGTATTAATCGCGTGCAGATTAATACAGAGGGGAAAATTATAATCTATCAGCCGAACGCAACTTACGCTGTTGATTATTCACTACATGTTGATAAGCATCTTATTCCGCGGGCGGAGGTCGTGTTTACTACCTTTATGAGTAGTTATAGTGACAATGATCTTGCTGATATCTATTCTAGACTTAATAGGCTATCTGCGCGTATTGATGAGATTCTAGAGCTTAATCCCGCAAGTCATTCGAGCATAGGTATTCTTCAAGATTACAAGGCAGACATGAAGATGATTAGTAGTCAGCTTGTCAATATGTGTAACTTTAATATTCAGAATACGGAGCGTATTGATAAAAAGTTCGCAGCCATTCATCAAATAATCAAGTCAATTCAGGATGGTATTAGTGATGATAATACTAGCCCGATTGTTTATGAGGAGCTTCCAGTGGAGGCCGATCCACCTGCGAGCCAAGAATCTTTCCAGTTCAATCTTATAACTAGCATTCTTATTGTTGCTGTAGCCCTTCTTTGTATGTATACTGGTATTGTTTGCATGATGAATTGCATTGGGATAACTTCCGTCGAACTAATTGAGAAGATTACCTATGTTATTCTAGAGAATATTGGTGACTACCGCTATGTAGTTGAGGGTGATGAAAATGGTACACTAGAGGGACTCTAGGCGGCGAACACGCTCCTGTAAGGCCTTCACCGCCTCAACGAGAACTGGGATTATTTTTTGGTATGCCACCTTATATCCATCTGGCGTATCGTATACAGCCTCAGGTAAAACAGTTAATAGATCCTGTGCGATAACACCTATATCAGGTATTTTCGCCTCCTTCCATTCGAAACGGACTCCATTCATAGATGAAAGAATTGTTTCATAATCTGTTATTTTCTCAACATTCATCTTTCTACGGGCATCAGATGTTGTAATAAAGTTTGATGCTGAAACTGTGCCTGTAAAGACTGCATTTGAATCGGCACCAATATAAAATGTGGAGGCCAGATTTTGTGTAAAAATAAGAGGCGTTGATACATTTCCAATATAGAGTTGGCCGTCTGACCCTGTTCCTATACTTGATACATTACCGGAGCCGCCGACAGCTGATCCATTTGAAGTGAGAGAAACATTTGAAAGATTTATTGGAGACAGAATCTGAATAGGACTCGTGTTGAAATTAGAAATGGCATTTACATTAATCTGTTTTTGATCGTAATTTACCATCTGCTGTAGGTTTGCTACCTGATTCGAGAGGTAGGTTACTGAATTTACACCAGATGCACTAGTGACAACATTCTGAAGTTCGATAATATTTAGAACGAAATTTGGATTTGGACTATTCATGCCCCCTAAATCTATAGTACCTATTTTGAGACTGTGTTTGGCCGTAACGGCTAGTACTGAAGTTAAGTACATGGCGGTAACCATTATTTAGCACTCCACGATAGAGTCCTCCCCAGGAAATGAGTTCTTATATTGTTCTCGCAAGTACCTCAGTAGTACTCATAGATTCATCTAAAATAACAGCAGGCCAATCTGCTATTGTACTAATTTCAAGTCAAATGCCCCCGGGAAGAACACTAACAGTGCGCGATACGCTAGGCTATCTATCATCACCGCAATCAATAATTGTAAGTACAACCACCGGTATCAGTTTTATGGATGGAACAAGCAGTATTCAGATATCCCAGCCTTATGCTTCCATGTCTTTTTCATCTCGTGATGCAAACACTTGGAATATTATAAATACATTCGGATTCCCCCTTTATAATACAATTGCGAATGTATCAACCTTGGCCGTCTCCACACTTATTGGCAATTCTCTCACGATCGGTGGTATTCTCAGTACAAACACAATGGTTACAAATAGTCTAAAGCTTCAAAGCACCTCCCAAGTTTTTGGACCCCTCTTCATGAGTACTCTCGTTGTTGGAATACAGCCATCCGCTCAGATTCCCTATGAAACAATCCCAGGATATTCGGCCTATGTGTTTGGTTCAGCCTATATTACATCAACAGTGACAATTGGAGGCAATCTTCAGGTCGGCGGTGGGGCTGTCGTCGGCAGTTCAATCACTGTGAATGGTGCACTTACGGTGAATCAGGGGGCAAATATTAACGGAAATCTCTATGTTAGTGGAGGAGTACTTACAGAGGGCCTAGGAAGTTTCGACTGTCAGACGGCCCAGGTAAATAGTTCTATGATTGTTGTCGGTTCAGCAACAGTAGGTTCAAATCTATATGTAAACTCGAATCTACAGGTCGGGCAAAGTACACTAACAACCACTCTTCAAACAAGTACAATACAGCTCAATGTTGCAAATGGCTATATTCAACTAGGAACGAATACTGTAATTCGTGGAACAGCGGGTGCTCCAGGTCAGACTGCATTTTCAGTAAATGCCCCGATTTTCACACCCTTTTTAAGCACAGCCAATTTAACGGCGTATGGCACAACAACCACTACAGCCCTCGAAGTACTCTCGACGATTTCCGCTGGATCAGTAACATCCTTTGTTCTCGGTTCAACCTTTATTCAGAACTCATCTGGAAGTCTAATAACAAACAATATTCAGGCAAATATTCTCGGTCTGTCAAATAGTTTTAATACCGCCTCACTTACGGCTTCAACACTAACTGCATCTAATATAGTTGCGAGTGGCTACTTTCAGGCACTTACACCTGGAGCCTATGTTAGTACTGGAGCACTCTATACATCATCACTACAGGTTACACAAATATCTACGGGAAGCATTAATGCCGGTGTTATTCAGACACCGTCCGTTCAGGTAAGTTCTCTTTTTGTTTCTAGAAGCTTTATTGCGGGACCAGCTCTGAGCTCAGTGAATATGCAGACTGCAATCATTGATAACTCTCTCGGATCACTCTATACAGGTGCTCTATTCACCTCCTCTTTAACAACTAGTTCATTTGCGATACAGTCAGGTAACATATATTCAGGTAACACTCTAAACTTGAGTACGGGTGCAGTATATACGCAGAAACTTGGCGTTAGTTCATTTACGACAAATACACTTATAACGAGCACTCTTAATACTGCGCGACTTATTATAGGGTCTGCTCCAGGAGCAGGAAGCAACGGCCCGAACTTTTCATATGATCCAGCGATTCCCTCAACAAATGTTCTTGTCACAGGAGGGCCTGGTGATTATTTGAACCCTTATTATCTATCAAATGTGACTCCTGCCGGCCAAGACCCCAATGTAGCCTATATGACTGCAATATCATTTAATGCTAATTATTTTGGAACCCCCCCTCCTGGACTTCTTGTAGGATACACGGCAAGTCTCTTCTGGGCCGGCCAGGCTAGTTCATATCTGTCAATTACGAATGGCCCAACACTCTATGGTGTTTTCGGCTCAGATCAGACAATTTCAGGAACACTGACCCAGAGCAGCTTCGGAATTCAGGCCAGTCTTTATGGCGCCTCTGCTGTCAGTTTAACCTTTAGCTTCCAGTATTCACCAAATGTGAATAGTATTGATTCGAATACCTACATCCAATTCAACAACGGATCCTTAAATTGGAACTATGCTCTGAATGGAACTACAATTCAGAACTCTCTAAATGACATGTCAATTCGTAATATTTATTATTATGGGGCACTCAACTTTGCCTCAGATCCGAGAATCAAGGAGAATATAAGTTCCGCGAATCTCAAGGTCTGCTATGACACAATTTCCGCTCTGCCTCTTCGCAAATACAAATATATTTCGGAATATTGCTCGACCTTTCAGGTAAGCGAGGAGCCGCGACTTGGATTCTTGGCAACTGATCTTTTACCGCACTTTCCCAAGTCGGTCCATATTTCCGATACACTCTTTCCAGCCTTCTCAAAGGAGCTTATGACAATTGACACCTCGCAAGTTGATATGGCTCATCTGGGAACAACAAAGTACTTAATCGCCGAGGTGGAGCGCCTAGGGGCTGAACTGAGTACATTAAAATCGATAAAAAAGTAGTTAAATTAAGTACTTTACTGTAGAGAGACCTGATGTCTACATATTTAATAAATAGTAACACATCAGTTGTACCAATAAAAACAAATAGACTATCCACGGGAGAATATGCTCTTGTTTATCTTC